>Ga0194123_10003011_pt1 | contig 20894 bp, 18 predicted proteins | sample TA2MahsurfametaG_5_FD_155479 | JGI IMG/M metagenome (GOLD analysis project Ga0194123, IMG submission 155479) | Freshwater microbial communities from Lake Tanganyika, Tanzania - TA2015023 Mahale A surface | ecosystem: Environmental > Aquatic > Freshwater > Lake | place: Tanzania: Lake Tanganyika... | reverse complement strand
AAATAAAATAAATAAAAAAATATCAGATATTAATATAGAGGAAAAAATAAAAAATATAAATAATAATAATGATAAAAATTTAGAGAATTATAATACAGAGATAAAAAGCGAAATAATAAAAAAAATAAATGAAGAAATAGAAAATAATATTTTAATAGAAAAAAGTATAGAAGAAGTAAGTAATATAATAGAAGAATTAAAAGAAGAATCAAAAGCTTATGAAAATAATAATGAGATAATAGATTCAGATATAGATAAAGAAATAGAAGAAAAAATAAAGGAAGAAATAAAAGAAGAAACGAATGAAATATTAGAAAAAAAAAAAAAAAAAAAAAAAAAAAAATTAAAAGTAGATAGTGTAGTTCCATTAAATATATTTCAAACATGGCATACAAAGGATATGCCATATAATATGAAATTAAATGTAGCAAGAATAAGATTTTTTAATCCAGAATTTAAGTATTATTTTTTTGATGATAATGATTGTAGAGAATTTATAAAGAAACATTTTCCAATATCAATATTATGGGCTTTTGATAAATTACGACCAGGAGCATTTAAGGCAGATTTATGGAGATATTGTGTATTATATATCCATGGTGGTATATATATGGATATAAAGTTAAGAGGTATAAATAAATTTAAATTATTACATTTAACAACAAGAGAGCATTTTGTTTTAGATTATCCAAATAGAGTAAATTCAGGAATATATAATGCATTAATGTCAGTAAAACCAAGAAATAAAATATTAGGTAAATGTATTTTACAAATATTATTTAATGTAAAGAATCGGTATTATGGACCAGATTGTTTATGTCCAACAGGACCAAATTTATTGAGTAAGTTTTTAACATTAGAAGATAAAATGAGAATTAGATTATTTTTACATTCAAATGATCCAAATAGACCAATAATAAGATATGGATTATTACCAATAATAGAGATGTATCCAGAATATAGAGGTGAGCAGGGTTCGAATGAAAAATTAAAACATTATTCTATATTATGGTCAGAAAGAGCAATATATAATTGAATATAAAAATAATATAAAAATAAATAAAAAGTTATTTTTATAAATAAAAAAAGAATATTAATTTATCAAAATAAATTTACCATTTTTATCAAAAGAACCAATTATTTTAGTTTCTCCTTGTTTAAATAAATCAAAATCATATATATTTTTAGAATTAATATCAATATAAACGCGTTTTTTAATATCTAATTTACCTTTAAATTCATTTTTTTTATTTATATAATCAATCACACTATAAGCTTTTTTAGTTGATTTATCAGGAATAATAATATCATTATTTTTGGTTATATATGCAATAATCAATTGACGTTTAAATTTTTTTTCAGATGATTTATTTAATTTAAAAGATTTACCATAAACAAAATCTTTAGAAATATCAGGTAAATAAAGAATATTATTATCAATATTTAAAGAATCAGGATTAAAGCATTTAATTTTATCAGATTTATTAGTAATTTTTTTATTTAAATAACAATCAATAGAAACTTCTTTAAATAATTGTAAAATATCGTTAGTAATACCTTCTTTACGTTTAGCAATATTATAAACGTATTGGTCGGTAGTTTCTTTTTCTTTGGTTTCAGATTTTTGTTGATCAGATAAAATAGAATAATATCTAAAAACTTTAACATTTCTATCTTTTTCAGGTAAATCAATATGAGAATTTCTTCTGACACCTCTACCAATAACTTGTTTAATTTTAATTTCATTCCAATAAGGTTCCATAATATGGATACATCTGATATTTTTAAGATCTAAACCTTCAGCACCAGCACTAGAGATTAATAAAACTTTAATTAAATCTCCTTTAGAATTATCTTTAGATGTAATAGTTTTAAGAATATTTTTTCTATAATCAGGATCTTCCATACCAGAATAAATAGCATAAATATTATTAGATTTTTGTTTATTATAATTATCTCCAAATTTAAAAAATCCATTAGCTTTAAGAACTAATTCAAATATTCCAATACCTTCTAATGTTCTAAATTGAGAATAAACCATATTAATACCAGGATTATTATTAATATTATCTAAAATTTTACTCATTTTAGAAGATAATTTTAAAAGATTATTACCAGTAAGATATTCATCTTTTTGTTTCAAAAGTTGATCCATAGTTTGATCAATATGAAGTCTATATTCTTTATCTAATTCATCAATATTTTCAGTAACAGCTTCTTCTTTAATAAATTCTTTTTCAATTTTGTCAATATTTTCTTTATTTTTATCAGAATTTTTATTGGTAAGTTCTAAAAGTTTAGCGGTTCCTCTAGGGAAAGGTCTAGGAATATCTTTAGGGAATGCGAAATTAGAGAATTGTCTAGAATAAATTCTCATAAGACTGGTAGGTTGAGAAGCTTTATTTTTTTTTTTAGAAGATTTAGATTTAATAGCAGCGAATTTTTCACGAACTCTCTCAATTTCTCTCATTTTTTCATACATAAAATATTGATAATTACTCATTTCAATATTAACATCTTCAATAGAAGAAGAAGGATAATCACCATCAACATTTTCATAAAATGAGATTAAACCAGAAGCTCTTCTCATATATAAATCAATATTTTTTAATTTATCCATTTGTTCAGTTTCATTTAAAAAATAATTATTAAATTCATCTTGAGAATTAGGAAAAAGAGTAAAATCTCTTTTTAAAGCATAGGATAAAGATAGACCAAATTTTTGTGATAATAAAATAATTTGTTGAATCATATTATTAAATAATTCATTATTATCATCAATTTTTAATTTAAAAGTAAATTCAATAGTTTTATTACTTAAGTTAATATCATATATATCAATATAATTAAGTTTATCAAGTTCATTTTTATAATTATTAAAAACATTAACATCAGAGGAATCAAAATTCATTTTATCGATTTTAAAAACATGAGAGAACATTTTACCTTTAAGTAAATTAAGTAAAATACCACTTTCAAAAGGATAATTGACAATAGGTGTTCCAGTCATAGCAATAATTTTAACATTTTTAGAATTCATTAAAATTTCATAAATTTTATGACCTTGCTTACTAGCACCCATTAAACCACTAACAATTTTAGAGACAAGATTATGAGCTTCTTCAATAATAATAACATGATTATCAAGAGTTCCAATTTTTTCAATTTGAGCCAGAGTATTAGAAGCATTTGTAGAAATAAAAGTATAGCTTTCATCAATTAATCCGGGTATTTCTTTATATTTTTTGCTATCTTTACCGCAAAAAAGGAGACCATTTTGAATAAAATTATCTTTTAAGGCAGCGGGTAACATAATAATAACATTTTTGAATTTTTTTAAATTTTCAGAAATAGTAACAGCAGTGCAAGTTTTACCAGATCCTAAACCATGATATAATAAGATTCCTCTATAAGGAGAATCATTTTGAAAATAATCTCTTAAAAATTTTTGATAAAGAAAAGGTTTAGGATTATTTCTATTAATTTTTTCAGTTTTATTAGTTAATTTATAAATATCGAATAATTTATTAATAAAGGATTGGAAATTTTTATTATTAATATCAATCCATTCATTTTCACCGATTTTAACAAATTGATTATTATTATTTATATTTGAAACTTTTTCTAAAAGTTTATTATTATTAGTATTTTTTTGAATATTATTTTTAATGATTTTAATTTTTTTAATCTTTTTTTTTAAACTAGTATTGGATTTAGATTCCATATATTATATAATAAATAAATATTATATAATGTTTGATAAAATAAAAAAAATAAAATCAATTATTATTATCATTATTATTATTATTATTATTATTAGAAGATGGATTATATTTAAATAATTTACTTTTATCAAGTCCATCAACAGTTAAGAATATATTTTTAAGACTTTTAGTTCCAGGGTTTCTTTCACCGAAGCATCTAATAATAGGATCAGGGTATTTAAAGGTATTAAATAATTCAAGAATAAGTTGATCATAATGATTAAAATTATCATTAATATTAATAATATAAGAGAAAAATTTAGAAAAACTATAATGAAATAAAAGATAATAGTAATCTGTATATTTAACATTATTAATTTCAAAGAAATTACAACATTCATCTAATCTCCAAATAATAATTTTAATATGACCATCAATATAAATTTTATAAAATTTATTATAAAAATAAAGAATATTATCCATTTCTTGAACAATAACTCTATCAGATCCATAAAATTCAGTAATTTTATTAATGTATTTATGGGGTGCAGGGACTAATACTTCTAAATAATTAATAATAGGACTAAATTTAGAATTAATATCATTCATAAATTTAGAATACATAATAGCAGAGAAAGCTAAATGACCGGTAAAAACTACATCATTATCAAACATATTAACTAAATCTTGAATATCAATATTATTAATATTTTCAATATCATTTGTTAAAATATTATTATTTATAAGTTGGTTATCAGAATAAATAAAAGGAAAAAGTTGATTACAGATATGAATACGATTAAGAACTTTATCCCAATTATTAACATTAACAAGAGTAGGTCTTCCTAGTTGAGAGAACATATCAATTTTTTGAAATTCTGGAATAACATAATTAATACCATCTATATTTTTATGAGGTATATTAATATTTTCTTGAATTAATTCAATATCAATAATAGTATTAGTAAGATATAAAAGTCTATAAATATTTTCTTTATAAATGGTATTTCTAATATAAATTTCTTGAAATCCATTTATGAATAATTGGTCGGCAATAAAAATAATATCATTTTTAGCATTATAACTGTATAGATCATAATCAACATAAATTAGTTCATGATCAGTATAAATTTTATTATTAACAAATCTATTTAGAGCTCTACTTCCTTTAACAATAATATTTTGATTATCTTTAAGAATATTTTGAATAATATTATTAATTTTTAATAAATTATCAATTGGGATAGCTTTAATTTTATAAGATTTATTTTTAAAAGAAATATCATTAAAATAATTTAAAAATTTATCTTTATTATTATATAAGTGACTCATATTTATATATATTTAATAAATAAATATATATATATATATCTCTAAATATGATTTAATATAAAATTATTATTTGAAAAAATTAGAAATAAGTTTAAGACGATAAATAATAGCATCATTAAGATGGTTATATTGGAATACTTGGAAATTACCATGATCAAGAATATCAATATTATCTTTAGCAATTTTATGAAAAAGAGTAATAAATTTAATAATATTATCAAAATTACTAATTAACATATGGAAAATAATATTATGAAAATTAGCAATATATAAAGAATCATTAAAAGTATTAAAACAACATTGAGAATAATATTCATAAACAGTAAGGATAGGGGTTCTATTATAAAAAACAGTATATTCTTTAAAAAAATAATTAAAAAATTTAGTAGAATTATCAAGAGAATTATTAATTTTAGTAATAATAAAATTATCGTCATTAAAATTAGAATCTAAAAAAGCTTTAATATCACTTATAGTTTTATCACCAGAAACAGCAATAATTTCAATTTTATCATCAGGTAAATAATCGATATTCATAATTTTATTATAAGCGAAAGAACCAGTAAGCATGCAGTCACCAATAGTAAGAATATTAGTTTCAATAAATTGAAATAGAGAAATAAAAATATTTTTAATAAAAGTAGGAGTAGAAAGAATATTATTATCATCTTCATCTTCTAAAATTTCATTTTTTTCACTCATATAAAGTCTTAAGAAAGATTTTTTAGTATGATTTTCAATAAGATTATTAAGGAATTTTTCTTCAATTTCGATAAAATTAGGATAAAGATCAATAAAATCGAAAGGTAAAGAGAATTTATAATAGATATCGGCGAGTCCAAGGAATGGATTAACAAAAGTAAAATTATCTTTATAATATAGTTTAAAATTATTAATTTTATTAGAGAAATAGATAATAAGAACAGGTTGTAATTCAAGGTAATATGTATAGATTCCTTTATTTTTATTAATAGTGTAAAATAGTTTAAAATTTTTATAAATATATTTAAAGAATTCAAGAAAGAATTCATTTTTTTGATTAGTAATAACGATAATAGGGTTTTTTATGTTAATAAATTTATTAAAAATAATTTCCATAGAAGATAGAGAGAATAAGGGTATTTTATTATTTTTAATAAAATTAACGATTTCATTAAAAGCATTTAAAATTTTATATCTTTGTTTAATAATAACAAAATCATATTTATTTTTATTATTGAAATCAATTATATTGGACATTATATAAATATTTTTAATCACTATAAATAATTATAGATAAACTTTTAAATAATTTTTTTTAATAAAAAATATAAAAAAATAAATAATATTGATAAATATAAAAAAATAAAGAATAGATATAAAATAGATAATGGAATTTATAAAAAATAGATATTATAAGAACAAAAAAAGTAAATTTATTATTCTTTAACACCATATATGATTAGTGCATTTTTAGCGGCAATTTGTTGTGCTTCTTTTTTATTTTTACCTTGACCAGTGCAAATAATTTTACCATTAATATCAAGAACAGCTTCAACGAAAGATTTATTTCTTCCATTAATAGAAGTTTTAATATTTTGGTAAGTAGGGTTATGACCCTCAAAAGTTTTATGAAAATATCTCATAAGGATATCTTTATAGTTATCATTTTTAGCAATTAAAGCAGCCATATCAATTTTAGATTCAATTAATTTAATAAAGAATGTATGACAGTAACTGTAACCTTGAATATTATTTTCATCTTTACTATCACCCAGGTCTTTAGACATAGCACCAATAAAAGCTTCAAAAGCATCTTCAAGGACATTAGGAATTTCTCTAGCATTGAGTTCATCTTCACAATATTTAGAAATAATAACATAATTTTGTAATCCAATAATTTTAGCTAATTTAGCTAAAGTTTCAGTTTTAACGATTTTAGCTCTAGTTTTAGATAAAAATCCTTCATCTTCATTATTAAATCTAGAACTAAGGTATTGAACCATAATAGATTGAATAATACCGTCACCGATCCATTCATAGACTTCTCCAGATTTAGTTTGAGTATCAATATAATCAAAATCATCCGAAGGTTTTTCAATAATTTCGTTAGAGAAGTATCTTTTTCTGTTACTACAGTAAGATTTATGAACAGTAGCACGTTTCCAAATTTCAATATCATTAATTTTTTTATGAACACCATATTTAGCGAGAATTTTATTAATAAACTCAGCAGTAATCCATTTATTTTTAGAATTATGAATATGAAACATTTTAAAAGAATTATCATCATTATTGACAGAATTGTAGATAATATTTTTATATAGTTCATTATCAGAAGATGAATCAGAGTCATCGTTAATTTTATTTGAATTGTAGTTTTTATTATCAGACATGATAAAATCAAAAATAATTTATATAAATATAAGTTTATATTTTTATATAATTTTTTGATCAATTTTTTTATTATAAATATCATAACATAAAATAATTATATTACATTAATCTTTGAAAATAAAGTGATATGGTAGGCTTATCATCAATAAATAATTTTTCGGTATAATCATTTATAGAATCAATATAAACATCTTTATATTGAGCAGAGAAGCATTCAACAAAGAAATAATTTTTATTAAAATAGAAATTATTAATCCAAGTAGTTTTTCCATCAAAATCACGATCATAAAAGTTATTAATGATTTTAAAGAAATAATTTTCATTACCATCTTTTTTAACGAATTCAGGGAATGATGTCCAAAATTTAAGTTTATCAAAATTTCCATAAATTTGATTAAAATATTTAAAAATCAGTGTTTCAGTAGATAAAATTTTAAAATCGACTTCCATAATAGAAGTTCCAATTCCAATGTTATCATTAGAAAGTAATTCAAAGAATTTAGGATTAAATAAACAGAAATCATCTTTAAATGTAAATTTTTGACCATGGATATCGTTATTAATCAAAGAGTATTCACAAGATTGAAAAATATTATGAATAGAAATAGCATGAATATCAAATAAAGTATCATAATTGTAAGAATTCGTATCAAAATTGATAAATTCAGTAGGACCGTTATGAATAATATTTAATAATTTATTAAAAATATCAGGATGGTTAAATATATTAACATTATTGATTAATTGAACAGCTTGTGTGAAAGAAACAATAGAAAAGTTAATATTATTAATATCAGATATATCTTTATTAATAAATTCATAAATTTCAGGTTCAAAATCGAAATCTAGTTCATCACATAATTTAAGTAGTTCTTCATCTTGTTCAGATTGAGAATTGATATCTAATTTTTTCAATTTAACAAATTTAATTTTAATATATTTATTAAGATTAAAGTTAGAGTTATTATTATCAAAAATAATACCAAATTCATTATTATGAGAATGAAGAATAAAGGATTGAATAATTTCTAGGTTAGATGTGTCATCTATTTTAGCGATATATTGAAATATCAAAGGTTTATCAATAGAATCAATATTAAATTGAATGATAAATTGAATCCAGTTATCTTTTAATATATTAATAGATAAATTATTCATAATTTTTATATATTTTTAGAAAAGAATAATAAGGTAAAATAAATATATCAATTTTTTTTAGAGAAAAGAATAAATTTTTGATGAAAAGATTCATTATTATCGATAAGATCAAATTTAAGTTCATCAGAGTTAAGGAATAGGAAGAAGAAATCGGTAAATATTTTAATATTATTGATAATATAATTCATATATTCTTCATTAAAATCAACATCAATAACGAAAATATTTTTATTAAAAGATTCGACGAGATGAAGTTTATTAGAATTATAAATAAAAAGGTAAGACATAGCTTGAATTTTTTCATAATCTTTAAGAGATTTAAATAGTCTATTAACTCTATTTTTAATTTCAATAATAGTTCCATCATTTCTCATAGCATCAATAATACCACCAATAAAGAAATTATAACCATTATTATTAAAGATTAATTTAGATTTATATTGAGAAGATTTAATAGCAGAGAACTCAGGGTAATAAGATAAATAGATATTGAGGACGTCATTTTCATGAATAGTTCCAAAGTTTTTATTCATTAAATGATCGATATTTTTATTAAGAGTTTTTTTATCAATAGGATTAATAATATTTTTTTGATCAGTATGTATAATATCATTAGGAATGTCATTAATTAATTTTTTAATTTCTTTTTTTTTAGAAAATAATTCAGAATAGGAAGTAGAATTGAGAGAATTATTGATATCAAAATCAATATTATTGATTTTAAGAGCATCATTAATAATAGAAGTTTCATCTAAAAAGGAGGTATTAATATTATATTTAATATTAAATTGATTAAAATTATCAGGGAAATATTTGATCCATAATTTAGAAACAACATTATTAATTTTTTGGAAAGGGTTTTTATTAATTAAGATAGCGATTTCACTAGAATTTAAATAAATATTAGGCATAATTTTGTAAAAAAGATGTATCATTAAAACTTAATAAATAGTCTTTAAATACTTTTTTTATATAAATTTAATATATTTTATAAAAAATTCAAAAAATTTGTAAAAAAAGATGAATCATTAAAACTTAATAAATAGTCTTTAAATACGTTTTTTATATAAATTTTATAAAAATTAGATAAAATTTGTAAAAAAGATGAATCATTAAAACTTAATAAATAGTCTTTAAATACGTTTTTTATATAAATTTTATAAAAATTAGATAAAGTTTGTAAAAAAGATGAATCATTAAAACTTAATAAATAGTCTTTAAATATTTTTTTTATATAAATTTTAGAAAAAATTTATATAATTTATAAAATTTTGTAAAAAAGATGAATCATTAAAACTTAATAAATAGTCTTTAAATACGTTTTTTATATAAATTTTATAAAAATTAGATAAAGTTTGTAAAAAAGATGAATCATTAAAACTTAATAAATAGTCTTTAAATACGTTTTTTATATAAATTTTATAAAAATTAGATAAAGTTTGTAAAAAAGATGAATCATTAAAACTTAGTAAATAGTCTTTAAATATGTTTTTTATATAAATTTTATATATATTTTATAAAAATTAGATGAGTTTTGTAAAAAAGATGAATCATTAAAACTTAGTAAATAGTCTTTAAATATGTTTTTTATATAAATTTTATAAAAATTATTGTATAAAAAGTAGATTATAAATTTTAGCTGATAATTTCTTACCAATTTTTCTGTTATTGACTTTAATATTTTCTAATAAAGATTCTTTTTCTTTATCATTATGTAGAGATTGATATTTCAAAACAAGTTTAGTTATAGAACTATAGTTTTTATAAATTTCAGATGCAATATTAAAAGAACAACCTGGAATTTGTCTTAAAGTATTTATAAAACATAATTCAGGTGTTACATTATCTTTTTTATTAATTTTAATATTTTCACAATAAGAATTAGGAATAATTGATGAATTAGAAAGATAATTTTCAATATTATCTGTAGTATTTAATTTTTTATATAATTTAACAATAAATTCTGTTGTTTCAAAAATATCTGAAGTCTTATAAACAAATAAAGAATCTCTTAAAATAGTATTAGTAATACATGATAAAAAAGTATCTTTACTTAAATCAATTGATGTATAATTATCTCCTTCAAAAAGATAAATAATAATACATTTATTATTTTGTTTATAATTTAATAACCTAGCTTTTTGTTCTCTATATCTTCCATCATTTATAGAAGCATATAAATCTTCTAAAGTTTTTCTCTCTATAATAATTTCAGTATTAATATCATTAAATTTGAAAATAATATCTCCTATTAATAAATTTTTTTGTTGAAATAATAAATTACCAGAAGTATAATCAATAATTTGTTTAATTAATAATTGTTCTCTATTATCTATTAATAATTCAAATGAAGTCATAACGAAATAATAAATATAATATTATAAAAAATCTTTATAATGTTTTTCTTATAAATAAAAGAATATTTATAATAAGAATATTTTATAGTTTATATAAAAAAAATTAATAAAAAATTGAAAAGTTTAAAAAAAGTATATAAAAATATATATATACGTATTATATAATGAATATTGCAGATAGAAAAAAATTTTATTTAGCAAGAAATACCATATTGGATATATTAAAAGATAGAGGATATATTGTAGCAGAAAATTTAAAAATGAGTATAGATGAATTTATGATTCAGTATGATAGTGGAGAGATGTATATATATACAAAAAAGAATATAGAGGATAATATATCAATATATATTTATTTTCATTTAGAAAATAGAAATTTTCAAAAAAAAGATTTAACAAATTTAATAAATACAGTAAATAATCAATATCAAAATGAAAATATAAAAATAATAGTAATAACTAGAGAGAAATTAAATCAAGCAATATTAAGAGAAATAGAAAGGACAGATAATATAGAAAGTTTCATTCTAAATCAATTAATATTAAATATAACAAAACATATTATGATGCCAAAATTTGAAGTAATATCTGATAATGAGATAGATATATTATTAAAAGAATTTTCAATAACAAAAAATCAATTACCGAAAATCTTATTAACTGATCCAATTAGTAGATATTTTGGTGTTAAAAGTGGAGATATATTTAAAATAACAAGATCATCACCAACAACCGGATTAAGTATTTCTTATAGATTAGTTAAATAATTCTAAATTTTGTAAAATATTTTTACATATTTATTATAATAAGAGATATTATATAACAGAATTATTATAAAAGAAAATTATTATATAATAATATTATTATATAATAATATAATATAATATAATATAAATTATGGCTTTAAATAGTGTAAAAATAGTTCAACCATTAAATACAGATATTGTTCCTGTTCCATTTCCAAGCACTGATAGTAGAATAAAAGGTTATGATAAAGATGTTTTGAATACTTCAATTGCGTATTCATATCCTGAAATACCTGAAGTTTTATATAATCAAAAATATTTACCAGGAGCACCAAGAAATGATCCATGGAATGATCCTGTAAATAATCAAACAGTAAATAAAGATGAATTATATAAAAAAAAGAAAGATCCATATTATATATATCAAAATGGTATAGAAGGAATTGTTCAAGATAAAGTAAATAATGCTAACTATGTTAGAGGTAATACATTCGGTCTTCCTTATCCATTTGAAAAAGAAATAAAAGATTTAGCAGAATATACAGTAGAATCACCATATAGAGATTTTGGTAATGCAGAGACTGTAACATATCAATCACAATTTTATCCATATCCAGGTTTTCAATTAAGATTTAATAAAAATTATAGAGAATATCCACATAGATTAGGATTTAATTTAGATGGACAACCATTAATATTTGAAAATATGGATAATATGGAATCAACAAATAATGTAATGAAAAATTTAGATCAAATATCAAATAATAAAAAAGAAAATGATGATAAACAAGAAGATAATGAATATAATGAGAGTGATGAAGAAAAAGAAACATATAGAAATATTCAAGATTTAGTAGATGATATAAAAAATGAATCAATTATAAAAATTCAAGGAACAAATTTAACTATAAGAATTCCAAGAATTATTACAATAATAGTTTTAATAATATTTTTAATATACATAATGAGAAATCATTTAAAAAAATAAATATATTATTAAAGTAATTAGAATAAAATGAATAATAATATAAATGATTATTTATATAAATTAATATATAAATTTATAGTTGATGATAAAATAATAATAACAAATTATGAAGATTTTTCAAAAAGATTAACCGAAAAAATATTAACAGAATTTATCATTTGCAAAAATATAGAAAATACAAAAAAAATATATACATTAGAAATATTACCAGAAAAATATAAAGAAAAAATAGAGAATAATATAGAGAATAATATAGAAAATAAAGAAAAAAATACATTAAAAATAGATAATTTAAAAGTAAATAGAATAAATATAAATGATATAAATTTAGATAATGATATAAAAGAAATAATAAATATGGATAATGAGAGTTTAATGAAAAAAATAAAAAATAAAAGAAAAAAAAATATAGAAGATCAAATTAATATAGAAAGTATAATAAATATAAAGAATGAAATAGATATAAATGATTTAGATGTAAAAAATGATATAGAAAATATAAAACAACTAATCTATAAAGATAAATGTTTATTAAATGGAAAAAAATTAAGAAATGTAGAAAATGGATCAAAAGTTTATTTATTTTTAGATTACATAATAAGAATATGTAATGATACTCAATGTAAAAATGAATATGAATGTTTAAATAAATTTGGTTCAGGATTAAATAAAGAAGTAAATATAGTTATGCCATACTATGTAGAATTAGATAATAAAGAATTAAATTTTGATTTTAGTATTCAACCATATATAAAGAATACAATAACATTAGATGAATATGTAAAATTAAAAAAATATACAAATGAAATATTAATAAAACATTTCTACGAATTATGTAAAATAATAGAATATATGCATAATAAAGAAATAGTTCATGGTGATTTAAAACCAAATAATATATTAATTAACAATCATAATGATTTATATTTAATAGATTATGGTTTATCTGGTTTAGATAAAATTTCAACTGGAACAGGTGGAACAAAACCATTTTGTGCTCCAGAAACATTAAACACATCAGAAACACAAGGATACATTTGGAGACAAAATAAAAAAGAAAATGATGTATGGTCGATTGGAATGATATTTATAACAATATTTTTATTCAATTCTTTCTATTATTATTATTCTGATTATCCTAAAGATTTTTTTGATAGTATTGGATACATAAATGAAAAATATTTTAATAACTTAGATATAAATTATCATGAATTATTTAAATCTATATTTAAAAAAAATAGATCAAATATATCTGATATAAAAAATATGTTAAAAAAATTATTATAAAAATATTTTACAATATATATAATTTTTATTATAAATATATAATAATAAAAATAAATAAAATATAAAAATGATAGTTTAATAAAATAATTAAAGTTTTCTATTATGGGGATGAACATAATCTAAACCTATAATATCAAATAATTCTTCTTCTGATGTGATTTGATAAATCTGATCTTTATTATCTTTATTTTTTAGACCATATTCACTTAAAGATAAATTTTTTTTTAAAGCATGATTACGAATATGAAGATTAAAATTTTTAGAACCTGTAAAATAAATTAAAGCAGGATAATAAGATTCATAATTAATAAAACGAATATCAATTCTTCTTGCAATATTATTAGTTTTACAAACACCCATATATTTCTTTTCACCATTTTCAGTAATATTATCAATTAAAAATTTTTTATTAGTTAAATCAAGAATAATATGTTTAAGATAATTTTTATTAGATTTATGAGATAATAAAATATCAATATCACCACTAGACATTTCTCCTCTACGATATGAACCACATATATTAAAAATAATATCATTGTCTAAAGTATTAAAATAATCAGTAAAAAAAACATTAACATTATCAATTTCATTTCTAGGAATTTTTAGTTCAAAATCAAATACATATTTAAGACCAATAGAACAATGATGATTAAGTTTGATAATATTATTTTGAATAGCTTTTTTTAAATCTTGTATAGATAAAATATTATATTTTTCAATCCATTCTTTAGCAATTATATTTCCAACTCCACTTATTTTTTTTAATTCATTTAATGCAACATTTGATTCAGTTTTATTTTCAATAAGACTAATTTCTTCTAAATTCTTAGTTGATAAAATTTCATCTATTCTTTTAGCTATACCATCTCCAACTAATTTAATATTTTTTTTAGCAAAATCTCCAGATATAATATTTCCATCATATTTTTTTATATTATATAAAGCTCTACTTAATGCGTTTTTTTTCCATACAAGAGAAATATTATTTTCATATTCATGTAAAAGTTCAGTTAATTTATTAATAATTAGAATATTATTCATAAAAAAATTATAGATTAATAATTTATTATTAATATATCTTTATATATATTATATATTAAAATTAATGAATTTAGTAAATCCTTTTTTGATATCAGCAAAACCACAAGTAAATACTAAAGTTAATTCATTAGTAAATCCGATGAATAATAATTTTAAAGAATCAAATGTAAAATCAAATATAAAAACAAATAATAATTTAAAAAATTCAAATAAAAATACAATAATTCCAATTAATAATAGTTCATCGAATAATGATTATGTAAATGAACCAACTCAACAAAATTTAAATCAAATAAATACATCAAATCAAAATCTTAATAAAAATAAATCTACTATTGTAAATAATACTATAAATAAAACACAAACTAATAATACTAAAAAGAATAATAATAAAAGTTCTAATTTAAATGAATCACTAAATCAAAATCTCAATAAAAATAAATCTACTATTGCAAATAATACTATAAATAAAACACAAACAAATAATACTAAAAAGAATAATAATATAAGTTCTAATTTAAATGAATCACTAAATCAAAATCTTAATAAAAATAAATCTACTATTGTAAATAATACTATAAATAAAACACAAACTAATAATACTAAAAAAAATAAAAATGATAGTTCTAATTTAAATGAAACACAAACACAAAATCTTAATAAAAATAAATCTACTATTGTAAATAATACTATAAATAAAACACAAACTAATAATACTAAAAAAAATAAAAATGATAGTTCTAATTTAAATGAAACACAAACACAAAATGAACCTGTTAAATTAAATGAATCACAAACTAAAAATAAAAATATTAAACAAAATAAAACACAAACTAAAAATATTAAACAAAATAATTCAAAAATAAATAAAACAAATATAAAAAATAATACTAAATTAAAAAAATAAATTAGCAATAAAAAGTATTAAATATTAAAGTTATAAAAAAAAATAAAATATATTACAATATAATATATTATAGAATTAATTAATATGACTAATGGTAATACTGGACAAACAGGATCAACAGTAGGAACTAGTCCTCAAATAGGATCAACAGTAGGAACTAGTCCTCAAACAGGATCAACAGTAGGAACTAGTCCTCAAACAGGATCAACAGTAGGAACTAGTCCTCAAACGGGATCAACAGTAGGAACTGGTCCTCAAACGGGATCAACAGTAGGAACTAGTCCTCAGACAGGACCAACAGGTCCAAATTCGATATTAACAACATTACAAAAAGCAACAGAAGATTTAAATAATTTATTAACAAGATTCACAGGTTTGACTCAAGATCAATTAAAAACATTTACACCAGAACAATTATCATCAATAAGAGAACAATTAAATAATGCATCAAAAGAATTAACAGCATTAACTCAAATAGTTTTTAATAGGTCAGGACAACAACAAGGAGTAACAGGTTCAAATATACCAATAACAGTAGATAATATGAATACAATAATAAATAGTGTAACTTCAGAAGTAGATAATTTATCAAAATTAATAACAAATGTTCAAAATAGAACGGATAAATTGAAAAATGAATTAAATCAAAGTAATTTAAGTGTAACAAATAAAGTATTGAAATTACAACAACAAAAGAAATTAATTGAAGAAAAAGATGAATTATTAAGAACAAGAGAGAGAATGTTACAATTAAGTATGGATAAAAATAATTATAAAATGAAAATGATTTATACTTATGTTGCTTTAATATGTTTTTTTATATTAATGATAGTAAGTGCATATTACTATTTCAATAGAAAAGGGGGTTCAAATGGTATGCAAAGTAATCAAATGATGAATAAATCAATAACAGGTGGTAAAAAATTTAGATAAAAAAATTAATAAAAAAAAATAAAAATATTTATAAAATATTATAAATATTTAATAATAAATTGGATAAAAAATAATGATATTAATATAATATATATGATAGAAATAATAAGGGATAATAATAAATTTAATACAGATATAGGTAAAGCTTATAGTGAATTAAATGATATAGATAGAGATACAGATTTAAGAAGTATATTAAAAAATAATTTAGAAGAAAAGAGTAAAGATGCAACATTAAATTGGATAAATGGAACAGGTAAAGCTTTATTAAGTAATTCATTTGCATCAATAAAAGATAGAGATGATAATTTAAATGAAATGATAAAATTAAATAAATATATAAATGATAGATCTAATGCATTAGATGATGTATCAAAAAAATATTATGATAAAAGAATATGTGAAGAATGGAAAAGATTAAAAGAAATGAATGATAAAGTAGATTTAAATACAAAAATAATAGAAATAAATAATCAACAATCTAATAGTTATGATTTTTATTTAAGTATATTAAAAGCTAGTATAATAGGTTGTATAATGTATGTATTATTTTTTATAATATTTATGATAACAAAAAATAAGTCTATCTTAAAATATGGATTAATATTTGTAATATTATATATAATAATATATGTATTTTATTTAAATGCAACAGATAAATCCAAAAAAATAAAGACAAATATAACTTCATTAACAGAAGAAACAGCAAGAGGATTAGTTAGAGCAACAGCAATAAATTTATTACCTAAAGATTATTATAAATGTCCAAAGAAATGTAAAATAAAAGAAGATAAATTACCTGAATGGAAAGATTCAAATATAATGAGAAATAATTTAGATGAATATTGTTCTATAATAAATTAAAAAAATATATAAAGATAATTTCATATATATGAATAAATATTTCAAATAACATGATAACAAATGAAATATATAAATAACAGATAATGAAAAAAAAGATAAAATAATAAAAGAGATAAAAGAAGAATATAAAAGATGTAATAATATAGAAATAAATGAAGAAAAAATAAAAGAATGGATAGATAAATATAAAAATAAAAAATAGTATCCAAAGTAATACTATAAAAAGATTAAAGAAAAAATAGAAAATATAATATATAATATTATAATATATATAATAATATATGGTAGGAGAAACACAGGCAACAAATATAGTAAAAAATTTAGAAGAATTAAAGACTAGATTATCAATAAATAGTGATTATAATTTTCCTTTATATAGAGAAATATTATTAGCAAATATAAATAATAAAACAGTAGATGAAATAAATAATGATATATTTAAGGGTAATATGACAGATTTACAGATAAAAAATACATCCAATTTATTTATAAGAATAAATGAAATTTATAAAAAATTAGATGAATTAAGAAAAATAGATGGGAAAGCTTTTAGAGATTATATAAATTCAGTAACAGGATTTGATACAAATTTTGAAAATAAATATGCAAATGCTACGGCGACAAATATGCGAAGTGATATAAGTAAAAATTTATCAGAAATAGTAAATAATTTATCAGATGAATATGGACAGCAAAAAACATTATATAATAGAGGTTTAAATTCAATACAGAATCATACAAGATTATTAGATTTTCAGAATGAAGAATTAAATAATCAAATAGATGATTTAAAGAAATTAGAGAAACAGATATCATTCAGTGATAGATTGATAAGAATAAATGATGATTATTATGATTTAAATTCAAAGAGGATAGATGTATTAAAGCAATCATTTATACCATTATTAATAATATTAATAATATTTATTTTAGGAATGACAGGTTTAATATCAAAGAGTAATGTATTTTATTATATGTTTATAATAATCATAATATATGTAATATATGCGATATATAAATTTAATTCTCTAGATATTCAAAAACAATTAAGTCCAGAATTAGATAAAGTAAGATTAGCATTTGAAAAAATAGGATCTAATATAGAAGAAGGTGCAAAAGAATTAGGTCAAGATTTAGCTCAATATATAGATGAAAATTGTAAATGTGAAGAAGATGATGAATCAGAAGAAAATAAAAACCAAGAAATTAATAAAATAAATAATATAGATAATAATGATACATTGAGAAGAAATAATAAAATATTAACATATTATGATGGAACAGCTCCAGCAATAAGATTATTATAGAATAAATAAAAAAGATAAAGATTATATTCTATAAAATTATATAATATAATTAATATAATATATAAAATGGTTTTAAGTAATTTTCCTATAGTAGCATCACAGAATGAAATAAATAAATCAATAATGAATAATTTAGGTAATCAGAATATAAAAGATTGTGTAGATAATGTAAAAATAAATAATTTAGCATGTGGAAAAGATATAAATGCAAGACCTGGATGTAAATATATAGTTTATGATTCAACCGATGATATATGTTATGTTCCAAGATCATCAGAATTTGGTGATGACATTGCGAGATTAGCAAATGAAACAACAGAATTGAATAATGAAACAGATAATAGATATAAAATAATATTAGTTAATGATGGAAAAAAAGAAAGAATAGAAGATCAAATAAAAATATTAAGATCAAGACAAAAAGATATAGGTGATGAATTGAAAGGATTAAATATAGAATTATTAAAATCAGAAAATCCAACATTAACATATGATGAAATAATGGAAAAAGAGAGAACAAAAAATGAATTAGCAGCAAGTTCAACAAGATTGAATAGTATAGCTAAAAATAGGATGAAAGCTCAGAATGATTTATCAATGTTTAGTAATATATATGATACAACAAATCAATTATATAATCAAACAAAATTAACTGAGAATATTCAGAGAGATAATGTAGATTTAAATAGTAAATTAATACAAAATATGAATAATAATTTAAGTTCAATAACAACACAAATAGAACATAATACAAAAATATTTGATATAAATGATAATTTTGCTTATTATTTAAAAATAGGTTTAATATTATCAATAGTAATATGTATAGCAGTAATTATATTATATAGTATAAAAGGTGATTCATCAAATATAATAAATAAAAATTATAATAATACAGGGAATATAAAATCTTTATCAAATAATACAATAAATTCTGGAAATTCAGGGAATTCAAATTTTGTTAAAAATTTCAATACTTTATTCAAATAATTTTCTTATTTTTTATTAGAAAATTCATTTAAAATATCTTGCAATTCATTATCATTATTATTATAATCTAATACAGTTTTAGAAATAGATTGTTCATTATTATTATCATTATTAGTTATATTTTTTTCAAGAGATTCAGAATCAGAATTAGAAGGTTTATTATTATTATTATTTTTATTAGAAATAATTTCTTTTTTATTTTTATTATTATTTTGATTTAATACTAAATATCTATGAATAGCAGTTTCTAGATTATTAGTAAATCTTTGTTTAATATCTTTTTCCATTTTATTTAAATAAATAGTTAAAAAAATAGCAACAATAATAAGAGATACAAAAAGATTTCCTTCTCCACTAATAGTTAGAAATAAATAAATAATAAAAATAATAATAATACTAGTAACAAGATGTGCATAATAATCATCAATATTAAATTTTAATTGTAGAAAATTATATAAACTCATATCATCTAAAATACTCATTTAAAATTTTTATATATGATCTTATAATATTATATTATATGTTTTTATAATATAATTTTTTATATATAAAATTATATTTTTGTAAAATAAATTATATCTGGATAAAATATGATTAAATCATAATATAATTTGATTATTATTATCTAAAAGATTAATATTATTTACACCTTTGCACATTTAATTAATGTTTGTAAAGATTTGATTAGATTCAGGAAGATTTATTTCATTTATATGATCAGAATCCATTCTTAGCAATTAATAGAGTAAAATTATCATTTGATATTACATTATTATTATTTGTAAAGGATTCATTTATATGATCAGAATTAGATATATTATTAGAAACAGAATTTGTATCATCATTTGATATAGAATCATCAGAATTAGATATATTATTAGAAACAGAATTTGTATCATCATTT
>Ga0194123_10003005_pt1 | contig 20923 bp, 23 predicted proteins | sample TA2MahsurfametaG_5_FD_155479 | JGI IMG/M metagenome (GOLD analysis project Ga0194123, IMG submission 155479) | Freshwater microbial communities from Lake Tanganyika, Tanzania - TA2015023 Mahale A surface | ecosystem: Environmental > Aquatic > Freshwater > Lake | place: Tanzania: Lake Tanganyika... | reverse complement strand
AAATTTTCAATTGTGCACATTCGTTTCCAAATTTCTAAAAATAATGGAAGATGTACATATCCAACACGATCCCGTAAAATGTCGCCAACCATCGGTTCTTGAACAATAATATCAAGGAAATTTTCCTTAAAGACGAACGTCTGATTGTCGAAAACGCGGGTGATCGCATGGAAACATGAGATATCTTGCAAAATATCCTCTATACCAAAGTGAAGCAACTCACAGGTTGATAGAGGATCTTGTATATACGACAAGATTGAACGACATAAAAAGTTCAACACGGTTTCTCCCTTGTTTGGTGAAAATGTAAACATTTCAAGCCCGTAAGGTTCGTCCGCTAACGTGCGACACATATATTGTAGTTCATCCTCATCGAGATTTTGTGCACTCATCAGGTTTGTGTACGGGAAACACGCGCTCAACAGTACATGACATAATTCAAGCACGTCATTGTTTTTTTTATTTGTTTCTGTCATATGATTAGCTTTCAGAAAAATATTTATAGTGTGACTGTTGCATGTTTCTTTCAGGATAAATACCTGATGAAAACACAACGGCCTTTCTGACATTTCTTGACACCATGATTGCAACACATGTGGCGGGATAGGGTCTTTCGTGAATGGGTTCACTTTCTGGGACACGAGTGTCGTAAATAGTGTCTTGTGAAAGTTTTGTACATGTTTTTTGCTGTCCGTATACGATAAAAATTCATAGGGCATAAATTCAGCGGTATCCTCAAACTGGGTATTGTAATAATGACATGTCGTATTGTTTGTATAAAATATCTGTCGACGATATTCAATAATTTCTTCGTGGGATATGTGCGGGGCAAACCTGTGTAGAAATTGGACACGTTTTTGTACCTCTCCTGGTTCAAGATCAGGAGGCAGTTTATATTGCACGGTCATATAATCGGTTAAAAAAGGATAAGGTGGCGTGTTGAAGACCGAGAGGTTAAATATTTCTTCAAGTTCATCGCATACTATATTGCTACGCGCTCCGTAACAAAGCAACAAAAGAAGGCAACGTTGCACATGTTTTTGAGCAAGGACTTTTGATCTCTGTTTACCGTAATGTGTGTTGGGAGGCATGTATGAACGCGACGAGATCTTACATTCTCCCTTGATTAAAGTTATAAAGAGAGAGAGTGGAGAATAAGAAACATAGTCACGCAAGTGAACATCATAGAGTATAGCCGGGATATTGACATTCGCACCCCGTGTCAGGAGCCATTCGAGAAGATGTATATCTTGTAGTGGTTGTCGCCTAAAAAATATGAATAAAATCAACAGGTGAAGCGCGTTAATCCCCTTCCGGGAAGGAGCATTCATATCCGCACCCATATATAATAAACGATCGATTGTTTCTTTAATAAAACCATCATTGCTCCATGAAAGAGCCAGTTGGATTGGGGACCAATTGCAGTACATGTGAGTGATTGTGTCGACCCCATTAATAATATCTTTTTGACCTTCTCTATGTATTATTTCATCCAGATCACGAAGAGGATCCTTCGGCACAGCATATAGCCAGTTTTGCAACATTTTCAGAACATCTACATAACATACAATAAATTAAAATAATTCACGTGTTTTGCTTTTTCATGCTACCGTCATCGCCTGGACGCTTCGCGTCCGGTCAGCACGGCTATGCCGGCTAATCCTGGTTAGCCGGCGGTTGCTCCGCAACACGGTCATACAGAGGGGGCGGAGCCCAGCATTGCCGAGTTGCTATGCAACTCGGCAATGCTGAAATGTACGAGTTAATTTGTTTTTAATTTAATTTATTGAAAATAATGGCTATTGAAAATATCCACTATTTTCAATGCCTTCAATTAAAGAACAATTAATTCATAGGCGTATAATGACGGACGGGTATAGCAATAAATTCATCTGATTACCAAATTAATTTATCGCGTTTACGGTAAAATGGGTTCCCAAGAACAAGAACATCTAATAGAGCGGGACAAGAAAGAAACCACCGCCTCTGTTCTTACCCAATTGGTCAATTCGTGGAACGTGGGAAAAATGAATGGCAAGCTTTTGAATGTCAGGTGTCTCACCTCGACGGTGCTCAATAAGTTTGATGAACCATATGTACGGGGAAGGCTCAAGAACCTGGGAATTCGTCTTTATTTCGAGGTCGAAGAGGGCTGTCTCGAGTACAGCTCGGGTCCACCGTTCCGATGGTATCACGTCTTGTTTTACATGTGCGATGATTCACGACCGGTCTTGGTGCTGTCGCCATAGGCTTGGTCGTCAAATAACTGGTTTTATTTTCAGCTTCTTTTTTATACTACATTTTAAAAACCAGTTAAGTGGTTTTTAAAATCACCTTTACATTGAAGGTAGTTATAATAACTGAAAATAACTGGGTCCTGGTCAAGAAATATAGTGGTACCACCCTCGTTATCGCTGCTTTATTGTCGTCCACCGAAAACAGGTTATTCACTCTCACCGTCGAGAGCTGTATTTTTTTCAAAATACTGTTTTAGGGTGGTATATCCAATAGAAAACATGTCAAACTTTTCACTGTTTGATATATCAAATTGAAGTGGGAAATACTCACTCGCATCGATTTCAACCAGCTCAATAATATTTTTATAATCCAAAAGTCGGATCTCTTGAAGATGGTTCATCGGAATGGTCAAAATATTCCACATAAGCTCAAATGATGTTGGAAAATGATGTGGATGTTGTGTAGACGGTTTGTTGTTCCGGAGAAATACCCCTAATATTTGTTCTTCATTGGTCGTTTGTATATACTGGACAGGAAAATTAGTTGACAGCCCTCCATCAAAATATAAATAACCGTTGTATTCAAAAGGTTCAAATAAAAGTGGAATATTTGCACTCATCCGTAATGCTGTGAGACATGGGAGAAGAGGATGGTTCGTGTAATCTAAAAATTCTTCACGATGCAAGGTATAGTTGTAGGTGCAACAGACAAGTTTTTTGCCGTGTTGTTGATAAAGCTCTCCCAGTGTAATAAATTTTCCAATCTTTTTGACTGTCAGTTTTTCAAGGATCTCTTGTACAATTGAAAAGGACAGGGCACCCGATCCCTGAATAACATTGTACACATCAAAATTTGTCATTCTCTGGAACCAATGTGTCTGACACAAAATGACCATCAACTCAACTGGTGAATAGCCTATGCAAATCAGATATGAAATAATGGCACCGATCGATGTTCCAACAAATGTGTTGCACATAGACATCATGTTATTGTCCATGAGGTATTGCAGTGCACCCAACAGAGCAAATCCACGCACGGCTCCTCCCGACACAATGAGTGTCGTAAATGATTTCATTTTTTTTATCTGTTTTTGGTCCAGATGCATATTTCATTAAACTGGATAAACAGTACAAATAATCATTTCATTATCAGAATAATAATAAGAACCACAATACCCACAAATAAGACGGCAATAAAAAGCCATATGTACCACGGGACAAAACGATACCATGTTTTTTTCATCTTGTCTCGGGATACCACGTAGAGACCAACACCAACTCCTTTTCGCAAGCACCGAAACCTGGAGCCAAAATCTGTATAACCGGCTGGTAGTGCGGTTTTATCGCCACAATAAACCTTATCGCTCATTTAAATAAAATCTTTTGTTTTATATAAAAAAAAGGAATGTATCATCAGGAAAAATCAACAAAGCGTCAGAACGTTCTCTATGGATATCCACTCCCACGCGCGTTGCAACGCCCGAGCATAACAAATACGCATCCACTGATGGACCAACAACAGCAAATAACCGAAAAATATTCGGTTGTACAACAGCAACAACAACCATCTCCTGAAAATTCCTGTCGCATTGCCCAACGCGGTGAACCTGTTCTCGGACAAAACCCTAATAAACACCTTCCGTGTTTTATGCGATATTTTCAATGATTGATATCAGGTCAGACATTCTCGTGCATCTCGGTCTCTTCGGTGGAAACGCGCAACTCGGACACTATGCTTTCGAGAGTACCATAGCCGGCGTCGGTGTCATACGAGCGACAGTCAATCGTGTCTTTGGATAGATCGGTTTTGATGGAACGACCTTGAAAATAATCAATATATCCATTCGCGACCGCTTCTGCTGCATGTTTTTGGTCCCAAGGTGGCGGAGACATAACATTCAATCGGAAAAACGATGCCGGTTGCATGTTCTCCCACATGCGTTTGAGAAGTTGAACCTTGTCAATACCTTTAATATTGAGACGCATAATTGTTTTGTTGTGTTAGAAAAGGTTCTCCAATTTTTTCAATTTTTATTCTTTGAAATCGGCGTTTCATGTGAAAATTGAAAATATTGGAACGTATGTTTGTTATGAAGAAAAATGTTTGAAAAACTTTTTTCACTCCACACTGTCTCGGGATTTCTTTCCGTCGAAGATATTGTTCAACTCTCATGTGTATCTAAATATTTGTATTCAGAGATACAGGAGAAGAACTCTTTTTGGCTCTTGGAGATGCAACAACGGAACCATGATTTCCAACTACGTACAGATTTTTCTGTTTCGGCACAACATTTACTATCGTACCTTGGGTTTCAAAACAGTTTTGTACTTATGAACGAAGAGATCGTACCGTCTTATTGTGACTTGCACCATTATCGGGCAGTCATCCCTTTCCCGTTGCACAAGAAAACATCGTTTTTCAAAACAATGTTTTGTAGCTCGGCGGCACCCGCGAATGAGACCGATCTTTTTGTATATTACGAAAATAAGGATACACTCACTTCCTGTCGTCATTTATTTTATTTCGAGGTGACCATAACCGGGGTTCCCGAGTATGACGAGGAATACTATGATTTTTATGAGCCGACAATGGCGATCGGTTTAAACACTTCAACGAACCAGGAGGCCCATCCTATTTTATTAGGGTGGTACGAGGATACCATTGCTTTCCACACAGATGACGGCAAGATTTATTGTAATGGTGTGAGTGATGAAGAGATCTATCCGGTGGGTACAGGAGCCACAATCGGGTGTGGTGTTGACCACCGCACACACTCTTATTTTATCACCTTGAACGGATCGTTAATGTGGTCCGACAACCTGTCATCATATGAACAGATGTATCCAACTGTCATGTATGATCACACCGACTGGACTTTTGATGCAAATTTTGGCGGTAAACCTTTTATGTACCCTCCTGTTTCGTTTCAGAGGGACGTGCGCGCAACGTCGTACTCCAACAAGATTTTGTCCCATATATCGTCGTTGTTTGGGTACATAACAGGACACTTGTGAAGCAACGCTAGTTCAGCGACGTTGTTCCCTAAAACAACATCTGCGTACAGGTATCTGGTGATGAACAGACAGATTTTGTCGAGCCGTGGGAAAAATAATTTTGCTGTGAATGATACTTTTTTGCACCAGAGCAATGGATGAGGAGCGATATCAATGTCTGTGTTATGCAGCAAAATAATCATGTTGCCGTTATTCATTTCTTTTTCAACGTGGGTACGGCACTCGTGAGACATTGGACCAACGCACAAGACAAGGATTGTCATGGAACCGGTATCGATAAAGGTGCGACCACGATCCCCTAACCAGTCTTTTTCACGACGATCGGTGTACTCGTTGCGGTCCAAGGAAGCTTCTATAACCTTACTGGATAATCCGTTTTCTTGAAAAACGGAAAACAGGTTGTTTGCGTCTTTCGGGAAGCACGTTCCTCCGTATCCCCGTCGTGTGTCATGCCCAGGGACCTGCATATGAGAACGCCCGATACGATCATCTGCCTTGACGGCTGTGATAATGCTGTTGTAGTCGATGGTGTACTTGGTGCACAGGTCATATATTTCATTAAAAAAACTTACCTTGACGGACAAAAAAACGTTCTTGACGAGTTTCACCATTTCTGCCTCTGTGCTCGTCAAGAACATGAACGATGATGTATCAATCGACCCGTATGTATGCGCACTTTGAAGGAGCCGTTGGACGCGGTCACAAAAAAGTGTATTTCTTTCACATGTCTCCTCATCTGATCCGTGGAGCGTCCCAAAAACCCACAGCGGGTTTTCCTTGAAATCCTTTCGCCATCCCTTTTCTGTAAGGAATTCAGGCATAAAGAAACAATTGTGCTCGCGGCAGAATCCAACTGGGACAGTTGACCGGATGACGATGTAGCTGTTTTGCATCTGATGAAGAATTTTCTCAAGAATGGAGGTATTGCATGACCCATCATGATGAAGTGGTGTCGGGAGACACAAAAAAACAAGATCACACAAAGAATCAATGTCTTTCAGTGTTGTACCGGAAGGAACACACAGATCAGGTGCAATATCATAAATAGAGACAGAAGTCTCAGGATTTTGTAAGAGATGTGTCGCCTTTCCAACAAAACCGTAGCCAACGATACCTATATGAAGCATATTTACTCTATTCATTGACAATATATTAAATAATGTACAAAAAAATGGCGTACCGTGTCTGGAATATCCACGTCATACTCCTTTTGTCGTGCGACGAAATTCTCACGATGAAATGACCACCCACTTCCCCCTTCTTTGAGTTTTTTGTAGTGTCGCCCTTTCATCTGCTGGAACAATCGAAAGATGTCATTTCCTTTTGAAACAATGAGCCCACTTTTCTCGAGATCGGTGTCAAGAAGAATAACCCGGTCTTTTATAATTCGGGCGATCTTGTAGAGATCCTCCATCGCTCTCTTTTTTTACACGGGCGTTTCGCTTTATATCGGTATCGTCTCTACGGTATACCTGCTGAACAAGAAAAGAATAAATAAATTATTTATTACAGTAAAAAAAAATGGAGGTGAGCATTGGGTTTGAGGTTGAGACCCAGCATTTTTCAATCTGTCAAAAAAAAAAGACAAATTTGTCAAATCCTTTGTTTATGTATACCATCCCTTTCAATAAACATCTCTATGTGTACCCTGATGAATTCACAACAAGCACAAAGTTTGCATCGCAGACCGCGACGGCATTCCTCAATACCTACGGCGCCCAGACAAAACACTACGCACTCCCCACCACAATAGGGACCTTTACCGTAACGTCACCGTTGTCCCGTCTCTTCAGAAATCTCGAATTTGTGGCGACATACGGAACACCGACACGTATCAAAAACGCCGAGGCTATCATTCCTTTCATGTTTTCAAAATATCAGTCAGCCCTTGACGATATCGAAAATGTCATGAAAGACTTTGACGTTCCGGCTGATGTCCTCGACACGGGATTTCCGTACACAAAATTATGGACGCACCCGAAGATCACAGACTTTGTCTTGCTGTCACGAGGACCCATGAGTTCTGCATACATGACATCACAATGCACCTTTGGGATACCATTGACAGAAGCAATCAACGTGTGGATAATATTAGCGCGATTTGCGACAAAAGTAACGGGACATAAAGTCTATGAAGATGCCATTCAAGAGATACATGATAAGATGCGTAGCATACTCCCTCGTTCAGAGGACCCGCTCCTCCAAAACTACTTGTTCCTCTTCCTCTATGCGTATGAGACCAGAGGGAAACGAAAAACCGGGGCGGCGTTCAATATACGACACTGTTTTGGAACACTCTGGAAACTGTGTCTGTACAAACAAAAACGGGACCACCTCTTTGCACTCCTGGAAAAGTCTCCGCGTGTCGGATCTTCTCTGCTCATGTATTTCCATTCGGTCCACTACAAAACGCGGTCTGTCGAGCAACGAAAGGAACATCAAGACATGGAGAAAGTTGGGATCATCCCGTTCAAAAAGAAGGACATGTCATTCTTTTTTGAATTCAGGGCATTTAGTCATATTATCAAATCCATTTTTCATCAACAAAACGAAAAAGGGACACGACTGACGTTTGACAAATTATCGCGATTGAGGTTTCAGAGCTTTTGTGACAAATAATGAGAGCATCGGGTTTCAACGTCAAGTATCGCATCCTTTATCTTTCGGACCGGTTTATTATTGCGTCGGTTGACATCATTGTGCAGACGAACGAGCCATCTCACAAGTGCTTTCCGGGACGAGAGATGGTTTTCAATAGGATATTTTTTTAACCATATCTTGTACTCCACCCGGCATTTTTTGCAAGGTAAAACATTACCGAGAGACGAAAAAAATTGTTTATATTTTTTTTGTTCGATTGTGTCTGGTTTTTCAGGGTACGTCATCGACACACAATGCAAAAAGGTCCATGCAGGGGGGCCCCATGATCCAGGATGTGAAAAAATAGAGCTCGTTTTCATTTCTTTTCTATATACAAACAATGACTTTTGAAAAAATTTTTGTTTCAATCGCATCGTACCGTGATAAACTGTGTCATACCACCATTGAAAATCTATTCAAGATGGCTCGACACCCCGACAGGGTATTTGTGGGTATCTGTCAGCAGAACAAGCACGGCGACCCTGATTGTCTCTCTAAAAATCTTCAACACCTCAAGAGCCACATACGCATAATGCGCATTGATTTTAAAAAAGCTCGTGGACCGACGCTCGCGCGATACTATTGTTCAAAACTGTATAAGAAAGAGGACTACTATCTACAGATCGACTCACATTGCTTGTTCATCAAAGATTGGGATGTCAAAATCATCGATATGATCAATGCGGTTGAAAAAAGCGGGCAATCAAAAAAAGTTGTCCTTTCTCACTACCCTCCCGAATATCAGGAGTACGACAAAAAAAATGGTTCCAATATGGTCACGACCATTGTTTCTCCATTTTTCGACGACAATGACATTATCTCCTTCAAGGGTGCTGTTTTTAAGACGGCCGGGAAACTCCCGAAACGAAACGCGTTTGTCGCGGGAGGATTTTTCTTTGCACGTGGACAACTCGTCGACGAGGTCCCATTTGACCCTTTTCTCCCATTTCTTTTCACCGGTGAAGAGATATTGTTATCAGCACGCTTCTATACTCACGGCTGGGACGTCTTCACTCCAAATGAAAATATAGTCTTCCACATGTACACACGGGACGGTGAACCCAAGTTTTGGAACGACCACCAACTCCAACACGAAGACGCCCAGCTCAAGGTGAAGATGTTGACGGGTATTGTCACACAAGAATTAGACAAGATTAAAGATCTAGGGATCCGGAATTCGTACGGTATGTACGGGCTTGGGACCACACGAACTCTCGATGATTTCTATCGTTTTGTTGGGATTGATCCTGTTGAAAAAAAAATCGGGAAACCCCTTGTAGAATTCTACTCTGCGTGTTCGTCGTCACAATACCCAACCGGCGTTCTTATTCTATGGTACGTTGCCATGAGCATCCTTCTCCTCCTTGTGTGTGCTGCACTCGTCATATTTAAAGCGAAATTGTTGAAATAACAAAAAAGAATGCGATTTTTTTCATACATTGTCAATGTCTTTTATGCATGTGTGCGTTTTGTGGGGGGATTGTTCTCATCATTCTCACATCCCAGAGTGCTGTACAAGGAACCACCTAAAACAAAGATCAAAGTCTCTTGAGACTAGTGCAACGGGAAGGGGATGCGACCGAATTCAAAATGTCGGATGTTTGGAGCCACCCGTTTGATCACACGACGCTTCTCTTCAATATTTGTGTAATTTGTGTACACAGAAGATAGAGACCGGACTTTGAACGAAACAAGGTTCTTGAGACATGTCCGCAAAAATATACATTTTTGTAAAAAGGCGTCTAGACTATTTCCAAGTTCCGTTTCTGAAACTTGGATCTGAAGGACCTCACATTCAAACGTTTCTAAGTGTGCGAATGACAAGAGGATGGGTGCGACAAGGTCGAACCGTAGAAATCTTGCTTCAAAAGACACCGACCGGATTGTCCCTACTGACGCAACGACCGATAAGAATTCTATTGCTTCAAATGCATCGAGCGGGGAGATTGTTGAGATCCTCAGGTTCGCAAGGCACGGTGGGACAAGCTCTCGGAGCGACCGACAGAGATGTCCAAACGGACACGCCGATAGTTCGATCGTTTTGATGGTCCTTGTTGTGTGGAAGGCACGGAACACGTGGTCAACATCTGTATCATCAAGTCTCTGGATCGTTGGGTCGACGATAAATGTTGTCAAAGACTTGAAAGCAATCGTCTCGTTCTTTGGTACAGAAAAGACAAGGGTTTTCAAGGAATGGAAAACATTGTCTTGAAAGAAGATGGCTGACGCCCTCGCAGAAAAATGCGTCTTGGGTTGAAAAATCGCCAGGTGTTTCAATGAACGACACGTGGTCCGTATCGTATTCAAAAACTCGGTGGTAATATTTATCAACGACAGGTGCTCAAGCCTGTCGAGTGGGAGATGTTTTTCAATACACGACGGAGAGTTATCGGTCTCTTCTTGTAAAAACTCAAAATCAACCAACGACTGTGAATGCTCTGAGAGGTACGTGCACACTTCGGGATCAGCATCGGGGTATTCATAAAATACGAGCTGTGAAAGCCTGGTCTTTTGTTCCATCATCCGTTGAAAAAGAATGGGAACGTCCTTGACATGTCCCGATATCGTTAGTTTTTTTAATTTCTTGGCATCCAACAAGGCAAAGAACTGTGCGTTCTTTACTCCTCGTCCGTGTCCGCCAGATATCTTGAACGAGGTCAAGAAGGGAAACCCAGGGAAATGATCGACACGCGTAATATTGGCTTCATCGATGGTGCACATCGTCAGGTTTCGGAGCCTCTCAAAAAAGCGTGCAAACACATGTTGTGCTCGTGTTTTTATCCGTAGAGTGACCTGAAGGATGCTGAGTGTCTCGGGGAACGGCAGTGTCGTACATGCCGTGAAAAATCGCACATGGCAATCCCTGGGAAGATACGAGATAGAAAGTTTTTTCAGGTGTGTCATGAGAGGAGCGGAGTGTTCAAACCAATCCAGGAACACGTCCCAATCACTGACCGAATGATTGTTTTCCAATGTGATGGAATGAAGGAACCCAAACGCAAGCCTGCGATTGGTACGGGACAGAGATTGGACTATCCTGCGTTGCGGTCCGGTTAAAAATGAGAGGACCATATGAAAAGAAAAATCATTTTTCAGAAAGTGTTGACTGGTCATTTATGTACTTTCAACAAAAAAAAATCATAAAATCCACAACATGGCGGTGAATGCAACAAATGATTTTTCATTTTTGAAATTTAATTAAATTCCAAAAATAAAATCATGACAAACAAAGCTAGTATAATTATCAGTGTTAGGGCTTGACCCAGTTATTTTCAGTTATTATAACTACCTTCAATGTAAAGGTGTTTTTTAAGACCAGTGAACTGGTTTTAAAACGTACCGTAGATGCAATAAATTAATTTGTGAACAAATTAATTTATTGCATCTACGGTAAGCCTTACTTCTTGTTTGGGGCACATTTTATATAAAAATTAATAAGGATAACGAGCAAGACAATAAAACAGACAAGTCCAAAACCTGGGACCCAGCTCAACAATAGCCACAGGATGAGGAGCGTTATAATGGTAGGATTTAACCATCCTGGCTTTCCTTTACAACGTTTTATGGTCGCGACAGAAAACCAAATCATGAAAGCCAGGATGACGATATTTAAAACAATAAGGATGATAAACGCGGTGAGTGTAATACCTATAATTACGTTTTCTGCTTTGGTATTATTACAGTCACACGAGCATCCTACCGGACAGAGGTTGCAACTATCGACCTGAATGGTGTTCCCTTCAGGGCAATAACAAGTACACGACATTATTTTATGAAAATAAAAAATAAATTAATTTATCGCATTTTTGTATATTTTCATTTCTTTTTTATGTTGTCTATATATATATAGATGGGGTATCTGATTGGTACATCATCATTTCGGCATGTCTGTATCCAAGGTACAATATCAGTGTTCTTTTTTGGGGACCGTCATAACTTTCGGATGAAAAAAAACAGCGACCCGCGACACGGGTTCCCTTTTTTCATTCAAAAGTACCTGAATATGTATAAAGACCTCCCGGTCGATATTTTTACAGAGTACGAGTATATTACACGGACCCATCCAACACGGTTACGGATCAATGAAATACCACGAGGAACGGTTCAAAATACCGACCCGATCATGCAACAATTCTACTCGTATTTTCGAGAATATCTGAAAATAGACAAGCATCCTGTCGATGAACATCATTTTCACTACTGTGACATGAGAAGCCGTTCATTAGGGCCCATCGTGTTTGGAGTGGAATATATTCATATCCTTCTTGAGTTGTCGCATAGGTACCACAGCCCTGTCAGATGCGATCGAGAGACGTCAGAGTTATTGATACACTGTCTGCTCTCCTTTCAGAAAGACCCGGAATATATCTTGTTCCAGTCTAAAATCATCAAACAGGTCACAAAATGGGCTGATCAAAAAGAACGCCATATTTTTCTCCGGTGGTTCCTTTCAGCATTTCAGGACCACTTGTTGACACAAAATGAGATCAGTCTGTTAGAAAATATTCTCAATGACCAGCTCACCGTTCAAGGAGACGGTCTCAATATCCTCTCAAAAATACGACGATTGACCAACCTCCTTGTTGATGCGTATACAATAGGACGACTATTCAATCCATCTCTAAAATCGACAACCCGAATAGTGTACATGGGCGAAGACCATATTGATGAGATTGTTCGTATCATGACCACGCTTGGTCTTGGCGGGGCAAGATGCCTCTTTGAAGAACGCGACACGTCTTATAACTGTACTCTACATACCGGACATGAATTATTATTCATGAGCCAGCGCCCGATACAGACGGGATGAAACGAGTGATGACACGTGGAGATCGATTGGATCACGTGTGACGGTTCCAGGTGTTGCTGACATACAGAACAAACCTGAGACGAGTGCGTCTCAGGGCAAATCTCTAATACGGTCGCATTGTAGATCTGTTCGACCGTCATTCCTCTTTGTGTAGGTGTAGGTGTAGGTGTAGGTGTCGTATTTTCAATGTTGAAAAATAGATGCATGTCGCCATCTTCTAAAAACTGTCCTATTGATTGACGCAAGACCCTGTTCATGACATTTGTCAGAGAAGTATTTTGTGGTTGTGTTTGTGAAGAACTACTCCGAGATTGAGCTTCATTGTCCTGTGTTCGAGGCTGTCGTTCTTGTGTATATTGTCTCTCTGGAGATAGATTGTCTTCGTCCAGATCCAGTCCATCACCCACATTAAAATTTATTGTCAAATTCGGAAAGAAATTCATATTTTTTCTTGAAAAAGACGTCTTTATACCACCGAAACAAAGAAAAATGACAAATTTCGTGTCAATACACGTTTTTATGTGCACGTCCGACATTTAAAATGACTTTAAATGTCGGACGGTGTAAATAAGTTCTACGGTACGCGAAGCGTCCCCCGATAATTTGTTTTGCATAAATTAATTAAATTGTCTATATGTATAGAGATGGTTTTATTCAAGATAAACGGAGAACGTAATTCCGGAACAAACTTTTTAACGAATATCTTGAAGATAAATGGATTTCCAACATACGTCCATACTATAAAACCTGGTAGGGTTGTTTATGAGTGGAAACATGGTGTTCCCAGCAATACTTATAAAGAATTAGATGAAAAAGTTGTTGACTTGTTTATATTTAGAAATCTCGATGATTGGTTAGTATCCATGTATAAAAATGCTTATGAATTAAAAAGGCTGTGGAATAACGATTTTAATTCATTTTTACAGACAAAACATTTATCTTGTAATTATTGGAGAAATGGCAATAATAACAATAGATCAGTAAATGAAGATGATAACAATAAAACAATATTTCAAATCAGAGAATATAAATTTGATAAAATAATGGAATACAACAAAAATAATAAAGATGTTGTATTACTTAATTTGTCATTTATACAAAATGAAGAAAACTTGGCGCAATTTTTAGATTTTTTGTCTGAAAACTATATACCTGAATTTAAAGATAAGAAATATATTTTATCTTTAAAACACACTAAAAATTCCTCAAACAACAAAAATAGAACATACGATATAAATGTTGATGAATATAGAGACATTATAGATTTGAATAAAAATGTGGAAATAGAAGATTTTATAAATAGTTTAACCTTTATTTCTAACTCTGATATTTAACATGTTCATAGGTGTAGTGGCATACGTTAGCATAAGCATTCGCGTCGTGCTGAGCGCATACACAAGAAACAACATCGGTCTGGTTTGCATCGGCGTGCTGCGTACCCTGGGCTTCGCCCCCTCTACAAGGACGCTAAAAGCGTCCGGTTAGCATCGGCGTGTTGCGGAGCAACCGCCGGCTGAACCTGACCGTGTTGCGTACCAATGTACAAAGATGGGAAAATGACGGTAATATAAAAAAATGAGGAAATGATAAAATTGAGTAATTGTTTTTTCAAATGAAAAAACCAGTGTTTGTATTAAAAAATATTCAACCTGATGACATCGACAAAAAATATAATTTACTGAGCTACAAGGATAAACAAACAGAACCAGTCCCCCTTCCAACACAACAAAATGTTGTGGAACCCGAGAATAAAACCAAAATCACAGAACTCCCGATAAATGATGATATTTCATATTTTTCGTTTTTGGATGAATCAAAAAAGGATCATCAATGTGTTGTGACAATGAGAAGTTATCTGACAAAGGAAGACTTTCCACCAAACACATCGGTGCATTGTTTTTGGTGTCGACACAGTTTTCATTTTCGTCCGATAGGGTGTCCAATAGATTTTGTTTCTGATCGTCTGACCAAAACGTACAATTCGGATATTACAAAAGACAAGTATACCCTACGAGAAAATATTACGAAAAAACAACTCCAACAGTTGACCAAAGACGTTGCCTCGACAGATATAGATACGACGCATATGATACAAAACGAGTACAAAATTCAAGATCGGAATTATTATCTCATGGATGGTCTATTTTGCTCCTTCAACTGTTGTTTTGCGTTTATCAAAGCAAACCAACAAAATCCTCTGTATATGAATAGTGAATATCTTCTCAAAAAAATCTTTTATAATGTGTTTGGTGAAAACACTGCACCGCTGATACCATCACCGAGTTGGAGACTGTTGAAAGAATACGGTGGACACATGACTGTCGAAGAATACCGGAAAAATTTTTACAAGGTGGATTATTTTAATGTTGATAATCTGGTTGTCCCGTTCCCTAATTCAAAACCGGTTGGTTTTCTCTTTGAAAAACAAGTAAAACTCTGATTTAACAACATGAATAGCAAACTATTAAAAATGCCGGTTATTCCTAAAAAAATCAACGTTATAAAAGTTCCTCGCGAGGGTGGTTCACAAAACAATCCGAAAACCGCTCCTGATTTTCAAAGGATGCCTCGTATGTATCTTGAACTCTTGGAGAACAAGGAAAAAATTAAGCCGAACCTTGTGAATAAAGAATACGACCCGGACGAAGCAGAATCGGTGTATAGCTTTGATGGTCCTACACACGACAAGGACAATCAAAGGCTGGCCGACATTCCAAGAACGATAGATGAAGAAAAAGAAGATGATGAGAACGATCAGGATGATGAAGACTTCTCATCGGTGTCATCATCGTCTGGAACTGAGCAAGAACCAAGCAATCATGACGACAATGACACCACAAGTCAAGCGTCATCTCATTCGTCATCATCACTCGATGACAAAAATGACCGGGAACAGGACACGGAAACAGCAACTTCAGGAAGTTTGCGTTCTTCCCAGTCTTCACGTTCCCAGACATTATCTCAACACGCGATCCCAGAACCCGTAAGCAAACCAGACGACACTGTCAAAAACGCGACACGAGAAAAACTGCGGAACCTCTTGTTTTCAGAGGAGGGGCAAAAAAACGCACCAACGCTTGCTGAATTGAAAAAGAGAGGAGAGGTCAAGGATTCTAAAGTTATTCCAGACCTTGGACGGATGAATGTAGAAAGCGTTGAAGAGGAAGACGAGCTGAAACGAGAACTCCTGTTCAAATTTGAACTGCTCAAAAAATCGTACAATGTTGCCATCCCCGAATTTACGATGCATTCTGATTACAAGAGCATGAACCAAACGTACGAAAATACATTGCGTCACGTCAGTCTTGATTCAAATGTTGAATCGTATAAAAGCCTTCTTGTTGGAGGGTTCATGTTGCTTGAATTTGTATTGGGATTTTGGTTAAAATTTGACATGTCTGGCTTTACCCAACAACAGATCCTTAATATGACCCAGTACGAACGGCTCCTTGTCGAACTAGGAGAAAAATCATATGTCCCGGGTGGAAGTCAATGGCCTGTTGAACTTCGTTTGCTTGGTCTCATAGTGATGAATGCAATCATTTTCATTATTAGCAAGATTATTCTCAAGAAAACCGGGAGCAATCTTGTTGGGCTCATGAATAGCGTCAACACAATGATGCCCCAGGCGAGTGCACGACGACCAAAACGCCGGATGAAGGGTCCCTCCGTTGATCTCAACAGCATCCCGGACGTTGAAGACGACGAGACAACCCGGTCAGTTTCTTCGTAAGTTATTCTATTCCTTGTCATGTATCATGGGAAGATGCGACAAGAGATAAACGCATCTCATTACCGTCGACGCGATAAATTAATTTGTCTACAAATAGACAAGCACTCCACTGAAGTGGAGTGCTTGTACATTTATTGCTAGATCGGTCCGTCTGGGCTTCGCCCCATCTACAAGGACGCTGAAAGCGTCCGGTTAGCATCGGCGTGTTGCGGAGCAACCGCCGGCTGAACCTGACCGTGTTGCGGAGCAATGTACAAACATGGGATACAAGTATCCCATGTTTGTCAAGTCGTAGAGGTGACAAGTATCCCTTCCGTGGAAGGGATACGTGTACAATACGCCTCGACAACGATCCCCGACATGTCGGGGATCGTTGTACAAATTATTTGTTCTTTAGTTAAAGACATTGAAAATAGGCGTTATTTTCAATGTCTTTAACTAAAGAACAAGTAAAATTATGGCGATGACGGATTACCTGTCGCCGATGCAAGAAATTCGCGAATTTCTTGCATCGGCGGTATAAGTACATATGACAACAATTTCTAAAAACACATATGAATAGGATAGGGACAAAATGGACCGATGATGAGGAAAAAAAACTCGTCGACGGTCTTCAACACGGGTACACATTCGAACAGCTCAGCACGCGACACCAGCGGTCACTCAAAGCTATAGAGATGAGGGTGGCAAACCTGGTGAAAAAAGCATCAGCAACAATGTCCACAAAAGACATGGCTGTGTTTTTCCGTTTGTCCGACAACAAGATACAAGAATTCCTTGAACAAGACCTGACATCTTCTTCTTCATCGTCGTCTGATCTGTATCAAAAGATACATGATATTCAAACGCGTCTGACTGCGATTGAACATCTTTTAGAAAAGATATACAGGCGAACAAAGAGTTCGCATAAGTCATGACAAAATATCGATATTATTTTGACGTTTTGTAGACCTCACGTTTTTTCCACAGAGTGCTATAATAATCTTGTTTCCATAATCGTTTTTGGTTCTTTTCCTTGTTCGGCATACGTGTGTGTATCACTCTCTCTCCGTCAATGTCTTTTACATATCGACCATATCTCTCGTTCTTCAATACAACGAGGGAATTTGACGTTAAACCTTCATTCAACCAGTCTCCGTAGAACCGATGAAATTGATACCCCATCATGGAAGGACCAGTGATATCGAGAGGCGTTTCCCCGTAATAATTCGTTTCAATATTATGAACAGACTGTTCAATGCACGATCGAAGGAAAGGATGTCGAGGAACAGCAGCAAGGAAGGCTTGATATATTGGTTGAAGTTCACGGTCAGGATGAAGGTGAAAACCAATAGTATTTACTCTCCGGTCCATCACCAGCATCATCTCGGTTGTTGGTTGAATAAGCTGATGTAACGGCTTTAATAGTTTTTTGTTCGCGTCGATATACACACCTCCCTGGATATAAAGAAGGCAGTATCTGAATAAATCGGATTTGAAAGCTCCCGGATTTAATTTTTCAAACGCATCGTGTATTCTTTTGGGGAAATGTTCTAAAAGGAAGCGTAGACAGTCGTTATCGTCGTAACAATAAAATGCGTATTCAGGACTCATATTCTTGTTATTCAAAATACAGTTGTTGACATCCGATGAAACACGGTCGCGTCGATTTAAAGTTGTAGACAGAATGCGTGGTATTTTTTGTTCATGGTTGTATTCACTTGTCGGAGGTGAATAAAAGGACATGCTGAATATTTCTTCATGCTGCAAACGGTTTGATGTGTACACATAGACAAGCCCAACGAGTAGTATGAAAAACACAATGGGAATAATTATTTGGATGAGCCACATATGTTTACTTGAGATGCGATAAATTAATTTGTTTACAAATTAATTTATCGCATCTATGGTACTCATGTTTTATTTTTTTGTATGAAATGAGATGCTAATTTCTTATGATAGTATCCGGCACCTACATCTTGGAATAAATCGTTTGCAATGGCATCATGAAGGGCCTGTTTATAGGATGGATAGGTCTTTGTGACACCAAAGTCGATGAAAACCCACTTGCCCGTATGTGGATTTTTTGCAAATTCGGAATCAAAAGACACGAAACGATGTTTCAGCATTTTTTCATACAGCTGAATAATGTCATCAACATCCTTTTCAGACGGGCGAGATGGGATGACCCTGTCCATCTCAATATATATTTTTTTCCCATCCGCTCCGTAAAATACATCATAGATTTTTGGACCGACACCAGCTTCTGCTGCCAGTTTTGAAATCTCAATGATTTGAAGAATGTTTGACGTGTTATCAATAGTTTTTGAGCCGGATTTCTTAAAAAGCGGAAACTCCTTTATAACTTTATGATGATCAAGAGATGAAGCGAAAACCTTGCCCTCAAACCCACTCCCGAGAAGTTGTCCAACTCGTTGTGTCATTTTAATTTCATGACAAGATAAAATGAATTCATTTTCATTTTTATTTCAACCGTTTGAGCACCGCATTGTTCACGCATTTTGGGACGAAATAAAAGCAACGACCGGGAACTTGATGGAGATGCCTGGCTGATGTCCCGTGTTTTTCATTCCACAAGACAACATCGTACTTCATATACTCGATCTCTGTAAAACGTGCGGTAAACCATGTATTGTTTTGATAAAAACGAAATGATGTCCGTTCAAACGAAATGCTCTTCTCGTCAAAATAATGAAGTGCCAGACGTTGTGATGTCAACGTCGATATATGTTTCACGACGTTTTTTTGAAAAACGTCGTGAAACGTCGGGTCGAATTCAAATATAATAGTCCACACCTCCCGTGGAAGTTGAGACCAAAACATCTGTCACAAACAAAAACAAGACGAGAAATAAGCATGCAATACCTTCTAGACCTTTCTATAGTGTTGACACGTCGGACACTCTTTTTGTGTCCCCAAGAAATGATCTTGTTCTTGCGAGCATGTGCGTGGGACCAGATTATCCACCTCTTCGAGAAGGTCCAACCCGGATTTTTTTTGGAAACACCCAACGTTATACACTACCCCGTCCAAAAATTCAAGGTTCCCCATATCTTTACGACACAGCGGGCACGGGACCCAACCCGACGTCCTGAGATGAAGGTCCCTGAGACATTTTTTATGAAAAACATGACCACAGCGTGTGGCCCAGCATCGCGAAAATAATTGGAACGGTTCCAGACACAATGCACATTCATCATCCTCTCGCACATGGCGAAAAGTCTTTCGAAATGGATGCATCCAGAATACCCGTTTTGAAAACACAAAGAAATAATCTTGGAGATCGTTGTCCCTGGTGCAACGGCGTTGGGCGTCTGACGACGTAAAAATATATTCGGCAAGCGACATTATAACTACTCTTCTTGCTCTAAAAACAATCCATTTCAGTTTTTGGGGTACCGTAGATTGATGCAATACAGAAAATGTATTGCATCAACAAACCAGTAATTTTATAATCACGCTTTGGTATAATAAAAAAAAAAAAAAAAAAAAAAATAGAATTTATCCTTGCTTTTTTTTTTTATTGATCTTTAATAGAGAACATGTGTGGTTGTAACGGTGGTAATCGAATTGCACCCTCGGTCCAAAGAATGGCACCTCGGATCCCCGTCCATCGGGGTGGAACAAATCTAAAGACACAAACGAAAACACAAAACCTTGAAAACCTCATCAAGGCGATACAAACCAACAAAACCTCTACACAAAAGAGGTAAACAATTGGTCAAAGGCACACCCTTCTTGAGCGTCGATATTTGTCTCGAGGCTCAATATTTTTTGTACTGTTGCCTCGTTGTTGAGTATAATATTTGCGTGGTATGAACGCCCCATACGTCCCACCCTTCCCATCAATTGGTAAAGGGTCGACATGGATTGTCCGTGCGCAAAGGACGTGTCAATAAAAATGTTGGTGAGCCCGGGGAGATTGGTCCCAAAAACAATGTCGTGTCCCGAACACAGGAAAGACATGCGGTCGTACATACTCATTGCCATATTTCGTTGTTCGGCCGTCATTCTTCTTTTCTCAAAGACCATCGCACCCGACGCCATCAACAGATTTGTCCGGTCATCAAATTCATAATCAAAAGTTGATGGCAGGTCGTTGGCGGACCTATACACGACGGGACGTGAACTCCCATCTCCCACGGTGTGGAACCGTTCATAATGAGCACGACTATTGATGACATACTGATCTGGGAGCCGCGTCGCTGTATAGCTTTCCATAATCTCGGACATCATAATATTTTTTTCGTGATGTGATGCCTTGACCTTTTCTGCCAATCTATCCATCTCTTCTTTTTGTTTCGTGGCTTTCCATCGGTTCTTATCAGCAATGTTGGCATAAGAAATATCGGTATCAAAAAGCGTATCAGACATGGAGTACACATTGCGGAATGGGTCATCGCTTATGAACAAGGTCTTTCCATCATACACCCACGACTGTTGTGTAAAGAGTTCTTCCTTGTTCGGTGCTGGCATAATCTGTGGACG
>Ga0194123_10003002_pt1 | contig 20940 bp, 18 predicted proteins | sample TA2MahsurfametaG_5_FD_155479 | JGI IMG/M metagenome (GOLD analysis project Ga0194123, IMG submission 155479) | Freshwater microbial communities from Lake Tanganyika, Tanzania - TA2015023 Mahale A surface | ecosystem: Environmental > Aquatic > Freshwater > Lake | place: Tanzania: Lake Tanganyika... | reverse complement strand
TGCTGCCTGCGCTTTGGCGCAGCGTGCAGCAAAGCGACAACCCGCCTTAGGCTGAATCAACTTGGGTACGGTGCCTGGGATTGCTTCAAGGCGCTGCTTTTTATCAGCGGCCAAATCGATCCGAGGAATAGAACGTATCAAGCCTTGGGTGTAAGGGTGCATGGGCTCGCTAAAGAGCTGTTCAACCGAAGCCTCTTCAACCACCTTGCCCGCATACATCACAATCACGCGCTGTGTGGTCTCGGCGACAACACCCATGGCATGGGTGATCAGCATAATTGCCATACCCATTTGTTCTTTGAGGCGATTCAGCAGATCGAGAATTTGCGCCTGAATCGTGACATCAAGTGCTGTGGTGGGCTCATCTGCAATCAGCAACTTAGGGTTACAGGCAAGGGCCATTGCGATCATGACCCGCTGGCGCATGCCACCAGAGAATTGGTGAGGATAATCATGAACGCGCTTTTCAGGCTTTGGGATGTTGACCAAGGCAAGCATTTCGATGGTTTTCGCGATCGCCTGTTGCTGGCTTAGGCCTTCATGGAGTCGCAATGCCTCAGCGATTTGTTCGCCTACCGAAAAGACCGGATTCAGCGAGGTCATCGGCTCTTGGAAGATCATGGCGATTTCACGCGAGCGGAACGTCCGCATCTCAGCGTTTGTCGCTTTGACCAGATCGCGACCTTCAAAAAGAATCTCACCGCCAGCAATAAAACCAGGCGGCATGGCAAGAAGCTTCATGATGGTCATGGCGGTCACTGATTTGCCACAACCCGACTCACCCACCACCCCTAGGGTTTCGCCGCGGTTGATATGCAGATCAACGCCGTCAACAGCGTGCAAAATGCCGTCATCGGTGCGAAAGTGGACCTTTAGATCGCGAACGCGTAGCAGTGCTTGCTCAGACTGGTTGGATGGCACTGGGAGGCCTCACAAAACCCGGCGCGGATCAAATGCATCACGCAAGCCATCGCCGATATAGTTAATCGTCACAACCGTTATAAAAATCATCAAGCCTGGAAACAAAGCCCAATGGGGAGCAATATCAAGATGGTCTTTGGCATCAAAAAGGATTCGACCCCAAGTCGGAATATCAGGGGGAAAGCCAAGCCCCAAAAAGGATAGCGTCGACTCGGCAATGATGGCGGCAGCCACGTCGATCGTGGCGGCCACAATCACAGGACCCATGGCATTCGGGAGAATGTGTTTAAGCACTTGGCGGGCGGGTGATGCACCGAGGGCGCGGGCCGCTTCGACAAACTCCTTTTCGCGAAGCGATAGGAACTGCGCACGTACCAGTCGCGCTACCGGCATCCAGCGAAGCCCCCCGATGACTGCCACCACAAGAATGAACACACCGGTTTCTGGACCAACCCACTTCTTTAAGGCATCGTTAAACAAATAGAAAATCAATAACAACAAGGGCAGTTGTGGCAAGGATAAAAATAAGTCAGTGAGCCACATCAGAAAAGCATCAACCCAACCCCTGGACATGCCAGCTATGGCCCCCACCAATACACCGACCAAGATGGCGATCACCATCGCGGCAAGCCCGACGGCAAGTGAGATGCGCCCGCCATAAAGCATTCTTGCCAACAGGTCCTGGCCAAGATCATCCGTGCCCATCGGGTGTTTAATCGAAGGGCCTGCAAGCCTTGCCGAAAAATCGATATCGTTAATAGGAATGGTCCAAATCATCGGACCAAGCAACACCGAAAGCGCGATCAACACGAGGATGAAAGCGCTGAAAAGTGCGAGCTTATGACGGCGAAAACGGCGCCAGGCTTCGGAACCAGGACTTTGCTTTCGCCCGGTGCTGCTTGTTGGCTTATCGATAGGAGATGCGTGGGTCGAGCCAGCCATAAATCACATCCGCAAGCAAATTACAAAAAACAACCAAAATCGAAAAAACAAAAGTGACCGCAAAAATCACCGGGGTGTCGTTGGCAAGCATGGCCGAAATCAATAACGATCCAATCCCGGGCACTCTAAAAATTTGCTCAGTCACAATCGCACCGCCAAAAATCGCAGGCATTTGCAAGGCCACCAAGGTAACGACCGGGATGAGGGCATTGCGTACCACATGTTTACCGATGACCACCCTTTCAGCGAGACCCTTCGATCTTGCTGTGGTCACATAATCGAGTCGAATCACATCAAGCACGGCTGACCTGACATACCGCGTCCAGGATCCAGCCTGAAAAAGTCCAAGCACGGTTACCGGCATGATCATTTGTTTGAAATGTTCCCAATAAAAACGCCAGCCGGTTTCGGCGATGTCTGCCCGATACACAAATGGCAGCCAGTCGAGCGTTATTGAAAAAAGAAGAATGAGCAGAATGCCGGTGAAAAACGTTGGAAGCGAAAATCCAATGAAGGCGAGCGTATTGGCGATCTGATCGAAAATCGAATAAGGCCTGGTCGCTGCGTAAATACCAACCGGCAGGGCAATTGCAAGCGCCAAAAGCTGTGACGAACCGATCACGACTAAGGTTGTGGGAAGGCGTTGCAAGATGAGTTGATCAACATCCATCCGGCTCACGAAGGAAAATCCCCACGAACCCTGCAACATGGCAGTGAACCAGGACCAGTAACGCACAAGCACCGGATCGTCCATGCCAAATTTGCGGCGCAGTTCCGCAGCGACCTCAGGCGGGACATTGGGATTTGCAGCGAGTTCCCCAAAAGGGTCGCCGGGCGCGAGCGCGAGCACGGTAAACAGCGCAAGACTGATACCGAGAAGACTAGGGATGGCGATCAATAATCGCCTAAAGATATATTGGCTCATCAATAAGACGCAGGCGCCCTAGAGGCGCCCGCTCGCTTTGGTTTAACGCAGTATCAAGCTTCGCGATACCAGTCGCGCAACATCCACAAATCGTTATCCCATGCGCTTAAGGGTGCGTTGAGTTTGCTCGACATACCCGCAACGCGAGGGCGTGCAACGACGGGAATCACGGCGTAATCGCCGACTGCCAGGTCGTTCATCTTAACAAACATCGCAGCACGCTTGACGGGGTCCTGTTCCGATTCTGCGGCCCTGTGGGTCGCATCGTATTCGGCATTGACCCAGCGTGTGATGTTTCGCCCTTGCCACTTATTTGCTTTACTTGAGGCATTCGTTGACACAAACTGATTCATAAAGAGCTCAGGATCGGGCTGCGTCATCGTCGTGGTGTACATTTGCACATCACAGAAAAACTTGGTGTAGGTGTCGGGGTTAGCAACATCCGATGAAAAAAATACCGAGGCTGTGACTGATTTGAGTTCTAAATCAATTCCAGCTTTCTGAGCTGCCTGCTTAATGATTTGTTGCGTTTTTTGTCGCGGTGCATTGATTGAAGTTTGATAGACAAACTTCAGACGCTTGCCGTCTTTGCTTCGAACGCCGTCGCTTCCCTTTTTCCAGCCCGCTGCTTCGAGTATCGCTGCAGCCTTGTCGGGGTTGAACTCGTACTTTACATTTTTCGACGCAAACCGACTTGGATTATTCAAAAAGTTAGCAGTTGCAAGACCTGTTCGGCCGTAGATGAAGTTTTGAATGCTTTGCTTATCCACAAGCATGCTCATTGCGCTGCGAACAGCTGGGTCGTTCAAAATCGGGTGTCTGCTTTTGGGGTGGGCACGCTCACCTTCGATTTCTGTCCATGGGTCGGCGGAATTCAGCTGAATAAACTCAATGTTTCCACCCACGGTAATTGCTACCCTGCCTTTACCACCAGCTTCAAGCCGTTTGAGTACTTCGTCTTCGACCTGCAAATTCCAGGCGTAATCAAACTCGCCAGTTTGCAATACCGCACGTGCGGCTGACACTGCGTCTCCTCCGCCTTTCATTTCGATACTATCGAAGAAGGGTCGGCTAGGCTCATGATAGTCGGTGTTGATCGCTCCACGAACCATATCACCAGGTTTAAAGTCGACGAATTTATAAGGTCCTGTACCCACAGGTGTAAGGTTGGTGGGTGCCTCGCGAGACTTTGCGCCGATAAAAGCTTCAAACAAATGTTTGGGGATGATCATCCCGGCGGTACCAACAAGCGGGTCGGCCCAGAAGGGACTTGCACGCGAGTTTTCTACCCTTACGGTATAGGTGTCAACCTTGGTGACTTTCACGTCCTTGTATGTGGCAATGGTTACAGCGGCTGATGCGGGATCGGATGCAAAAGCCGCTGTAAAGACGACATCATCTGCCGTAAACGGCTTACCATCGTGCCATCTCACGCCTTGCTTCAGTTTCCAGATCACCCATTTACCATCGGAAGCAACCGTCTTATTAGCGACTGAAGGCGCTTCGGCTGCAAGAATCGGTACCAGATTGCCGTCGGTATCCCAAGCAGCAAGCGGCTCATAAAAAATCCGTGAGCCTTCTTGATCTTTAGTACCGGTTGCAAAGTGTGGATTGAGCAGTGTGGCTCCCTGCCACCATAAAACCCGCAGGGGGCCGCCTCCGCCACGCTTGGTCGGCTTGTACGCCGATTTGTATTGTTGAGCATGGGCCACACCAGCGTGCATGAGCAACTGGGCAGCCATCGGGGCTGTGAGACCGGCAAGCACCATGCGGTGGATGAAGTCTCGCTTACTAAGTTTTCCGGATTTGACGGCTTCAATCTCTCGGCGCAGGCCGTTTTCGATCTCACGCAATTGCATCATGATCTCCCGATGTTTACCCTAAGGGTTTTAGTTGGATTAAACATTCCATGTTTTTGCGGCAGCGTAAACGGAAATTTAGCTTGCTGCAACTTAAGCCCGCAAGAACTTAGTCTTGGGCCTTGCGTCATACTCGTTATCCCGATAAAAGCCTGAAATCCTTGCCCGGGCTTCATGCATCTCTTTTATGTTTGAGGAGTCTTAAATGAGCGTTCAACGATTTGCCATCCAGCTGCCAACCATGACCCCGGGTACAAGCCGTAGCATCCAATGCTTGCGATTCGGCCGCAAGGGGGCGCGGCCTAAGCTCTACATCCAGGCGGCAATTCATGCGAACGAGATGCCAGGCACCATGGCGTTGCACCATTTGATGCCTCAACTCATTGAGGCCGATGCAAAGGGTTTGATCCAAGGCGAGATTATTGTCGTGCCAACGGTGAATCCTATTGGTCAGGCCCAGCTTGTCGGCAATCAACACTTGGGTCGGTATAATCTTTTAAGTTACGAAAATTATAATAGAAACTGGATCGATCTGGCACCTGCTGTTGCTGAGCGGATTGCTAAAAAGCTTGGCCAAGATGCCGAGGAAAACATCGCTCTTATACGTAAAACAGCGCTTTCGGTACTCAAGGAGCTCGAACCGGTCAATGAGTTGAGAACCTTGCGGGTTGAAATTCAAAAACTATCGGTTGACGCTGATTTTGTCCTTGATTTGCACTGTGATATCCACGCCGCGCTTCATTTATTCATGGCGGCTCGCGATTGGCCGCAGGGTACAGCGACAAAATCAGGGCCAGCTTATGAGCTCGCGGCAGATCTCGGTTCAGAGGCCACGATGTATAACGAACCCTACCCTTCGGCACTTACCTTTTCGGGTGTTAACGGCGCACTGTGGGCAAGGCTTGCCGAGCGTTTTCCCGAAGCATCCATTCCACAAGCCTGCATGTCATGTACGGTGGAAATGCGAAGCCAATTCGATGTCAGTCACGCTCAGGGTGAACAAGATGCAGCACGTTTGCTGCGCTGGATCGTCCGTCAGGGCATCATCAAGGGCGATCCCGGACGCCTCCCACGATTAAAGGTTCCAGCCACACCCATGCAAGGTATGGATGTTGGCTATTGCCCCAAGGACGGCTTTTTGGCCTATCACTTAGAGCCAGGCGCAAAGGTTAAAAAGGGTCAGGCAGTTTGTGACGTTATTGATCCTGCCAGCCCTCATGGCCCAAAGGCCCGAACGACGGTTTATGCTCAAACCGATGGGGTGCTTTTCGCCAAACGTCTCAACGGCTCACTGGCTTGGCCAGGGCTTGTGCTTTATCGGATTGCGGGTGAGCAACGCCTTGCACACCGCGCGGGTATGTCGGGACTCGATGATTGATGGCTCAACGCGCCGGTATGTCGGGACTCGATGACTGATGGCTCAACGCGCCGGTCTGTCGGGACTCGATAACTATGTCATCAAATCAATCGTTATGACATGCCAAGTCGCCCGCCAGGACGTGCAAGATAAAACCATTCCTGGCCGGGCTGGGCTTTGCTATTAGGGAAGATCACATAGGCATCTTCTGGGGCGTAAATCATGGCGCCGCTCGCCCGCTTGCCAATTAATTCACCTTGTTTGATCGCGTCAAAACTCTTCCAGTCTTTAGTAAATGAGTCATGTATATCATAACGATCAAAAACATCAAATAAACCCATGACTTCTGGCCTAGCGACTGCTTGCGGCTTGGGCCCGGCAAGCATGCCTAAACACTTCATGGTGTTGACGATCGCCTCATAGGCAATTTCACGACCACTCGGATCATCATGCTGGCCGCACTCAAGCGTGATCGCCCAGCCACCGACCGAGCGCATATATTCGGTTGTTCCAATTCCATATGAGGGATCGGTGTTGACCGATGCTTGCACAATGAGGCCTTCTTCAAGCTCTCTTGCGCGTCGGGCCATACCTTTGGCATAGGTATCAAGCCAACCATAAACATAGCGCTTACAGCCTAGCCTTAAAGCAATGGCCTCTTCCTGATCGGCAAGCGCAAAAGGTTCAAGATCGCTCTGATTATTACTAGGTCCAAAAAGTGCAAAGGCTTGATCACCGCTTTGAAACGAATGAAGATCAAGTAAGCCGTCGTGCTCTTTCAAAAGCGGACATAACCAATTCGCAATGTGATCCTCATAGTCGAGGGGCTCAGCGCAAGGCATTAAGCGCCGATTGAGATTGCGATCTCCTTGGCGACGTTGCAAGCGCCAGGCTTTAGGATTGGTCACGGGGACTAAGCTTAGTTGGCCGCATAGCTGATGTAGTTCACCGCTTATCAATTGTTGAACAATGCGCTGAATCGCAAAACTCCCATGAGTTTCGTTGCCATGCACGGCCGCTGTAACAATCAATCGCGGCCCTGGGCGTGGGCTTTGAAAGCGCAGCACATGAAAGGCTAGCTCCTCTTCAATCGGTAATTGTTCTGCGAGTGCGCGCTGTGATGCGTTCGGAAGCGTGGGCAGATAGTTGCCTTGTTGGTGTAAGTCTTTGCTCATAGAAATTGCGTGCTTGAATGGCCTAAATGGTTTGAATGAAACGAGGCGTTTCGAAGGCCTTCATCGGCGGGACTTCCTTGGTCCAAGCGCTGAGCCAGACAAGGCAGCTTTGAGCGCTACAACCTTGCGACAGGCTTGATGCACCGCGATCGGCTGTTAAGGCATTAGGATTGCCGTGTAAACAAAGACCCGGATAGGCTTCGGCGGGATCCCACCACGCACCTGTTGAAAGGCGAATAACGCCCGGTCGAATGCCGTCGTCGATCATGAGGCTGGCAAGACATGCGCCTCGTTGATTCATGATGCAAAGTATATCGCCTTCTTTGAGCTGCCGACTGGCAGCATCATCAGGATGCATCATGATAGGTTCTCGATCGTTACGCTTTGCTGCTCGGCTTAGTCCAGCGTGGTCGAGTTGGCTGTGAAGCTTAGTGGCCGGTTGATCGGATATGAGATGTAATGCAGGGTGTCGCATGGCTTCTTGCCACATCGATGATGATTTAAGCCAGGCTAAATCGACTTGGTCGGCTGCCGATTGAATAGCCCCGCTGGCATGACTGTGAAGATCTTGGGAAGCGGCATGGCTCGTAGTGATCGTTGTATTTGAAGACAAATACTCGAAGGGTTCGATCCAACGTGGGTAGGGTCCACAATCTGGCAGTGAAAAACCTTCAATGGTTTGACTGCTGATCTCAATACGACCACTAGGCGTCGCTAGCGGATTGTTAGCAGGGTCGTCTCGAAAAGCAGCAAGCAGCACCTGGGCTTGCTCATCGAGCTCGATGCGAAGACCGCCACCGCTGCAAAATTGCTCAAAGCTTGGCAGGTTTAAGCCGCGTTGGGCAAGACTTTTCGCTTGGCGATCATAAAGAGCCTCGAGCCACTGCCTGCTGCTGCGATGCTCGGTGAAATCCTCATGAACACCGAGCAGCGCAGCAATATCGCTAAATATTTCATAGTCATCTCTTGCATCCCGGTAGGCAGCCTCGATGGCGCTCATCCAAATCAAATGCGGGTCGCGATGAGCGTAGCCGATATCGTCGCGCTCAAGCGTGGTAGTTGCAGGCATCACCAAATCGGCCATTTTGGCGTTGGCGTTCCAAAACTGCTCGTGGATGATAATGGTGTTTGGTCTTTGCCAGGCTCGGGCTAATCGGTTTAAGTCCTGGTGGTGATGAAATGGATTGCCGCCTGCCCAATAAAGTAGCTTCAAATCAGGATAGTGCCTGGTTTCACCGTTATAAAGATAGGATTTTTTTGGCTGCATCAGTGCGTCGGCAATGCGTGCAACCGGTATAAAATCCTTCACTTGATTAATCCCTTGGGGCAGCGTTGGACCCCCAAGCATGGGACCTGTTGATCCCATCACATTACTTGGGCCGTAAGCCAGCGCAACCCCGCCGCCCGGTAGTCCGATCTGACCGATCACACTCGCAAGCCCGATCGCTGCCCAAAAACTTTGCTCACCGTGCGATGCGCGCTGCAATGACCAGGCCACATTGATGAGGCTGCGTTGGCTGGTCAGCGCTTGAGCAAGGCCGCGAATCTCGGTACTCGGAATATCGCAGATAAGGCTTGCCCAGCTTGCATCTTTTCGCTGACCATCAACCTTGCCAAGCAAATAATCCTTCCACGCTGAAAAGCCAACGGTATAGCGGTCTAAAAAATATAAATCAGCCTTGCCTGCGAGGATGATCTCGGTACTCAGTGCGAGCATCATGGCGGTATCGGTATTGGGTCGAATCGGTAGCCATTCGTGTTTGCTTTGAGTGCGTCCAGTCAGGCCGTCCCAAGCGTCGATAGCAATATCATTGCGAACCGGACTAATGTTGACAAAGCGACAACCGGCTTGTGCCATGTCTTGTAGCCCATCGGGCAACTGATGAAGCGATGCACCGCCCTGACCAATTTGCGCATTCTTGGCAGCCGCACCTCCAAAAGACACAAAGAGCTTGGTGTGCCTTTGCAAGGTCTTCCAGTCATGGTGCTCAACAATCAGTCGGTCGATCGGCAAAAAGACGTGGGGCAGGATGACGCGACCAGCGCCAAGGCTGTAGGTGTCAACCGAGCGAACATAGCCCCCAAAGGCGTTTAAGAAGCGGTGGACCTGGCTTTGTGCATGGTGAAAGCGCCCGGCGCTAGACCAACCGTAAGAGCCTCCGAAAATAGCCTCATTACCGTAATGCTTTTTAGTGTGTTGGAGTGCTGAGGCAGCCAGACTGCAGGCCTCTGGCCAGTCGAGTTCCACAAAACGGTCTTCACCCCGAGCGGCTGTCCCAGAAGCCAAAGGACTTTGAAAACGGCCCTCACGAGCAGCGATTAACCAGGCATGACGGGCAGCGGGCCTTGCAATTCTGAGTGGATGTCGATAAGCCTCCCTCATATGCAGACCGATTGAGCAGGGCTTGGGGTCTCGCTCGAAGGCTTTGAACGCACCCGAGTCATCGACGCGATAGGTGCCCCAGTGGCTCGCAGTCAGTTGACCTGGAATGAGCGAAACACCAGGCTTTAGTGGTTGGACTCTTTCCTTAAGTTGCTCGCCATTTTGATGCGAGAAACTTTGTTCATGGGAAAGACTTTGCTTATTCGGAAGGCTTTGCTTCGCCTCAGGAGCAGCAACATCTTCCGAAACAGTATCGATTGGTTCTTGGGTGGCCTGGCCTGCGATTTCGGGGGGCTTATGGTCCATGACTAATCCTGGCATCATCCTGTGCACAAAAACTGCAGAGAAAGCTCATGGTGACACTTTACGCTGAAGGCGATCTTCTCATCTCACGTGATGAATCGATCGTGACCGCAACCTTTAATCGTCCACAAACTCGAAATGCGCTCACTTTTGATATGTACGAGCGGCTTTCGGTGCTTTGCAAGCAGGCCGCAAACGATCAAAGCCTTCGAGCGATTATCCTCACGGGCGCAGGCGAAAAGGCCTTTGCCGCAGGGACTGATATTTCGCAATTCAAAGCCTTTAAGTCGGGTCATGATGGCATTGACTACGAAAAGCGCATGGAGGCTGTTCTGGATCCGGTCGAGAAGTGTCCGGTACCGCTAATTGCCGCAATCGCAGGGGCATGCACCGGCGGCGGGGCAGCGATTGCTGCATGTTGCGATTTAAGGATTGCAACGGCCGATATGCGCTTTGGTTTTCCCATTGCGCGATCCCTCGGCAATACGCTCGCACTGAGTAACTTTCGCAGGCTTGTTGCCTTGATGGGACCAGCAAGGGTGAAACATTTGATCTTTACCGCGCGTTTGATGGAGGCTCAAGAGGCCCTGTCGATAGGCTTATTAAGCGAGGTCGTCTCCAATGTGGCTGATTTGATGCCAAGAGCTCGAGCGCTGGCCGAACAGTTGGCAGGACATGCACCCCTCACGATGATGGCTTGCAAAGAGGCTTTGCGGCGCATCCACGTCGATGGTGATCAAGCCGATGATCACGACCTGGTGATGCAAATCTATGGTAGCGAGGACTTTAAGGAAGGCATGGATGCTTTTCTAGAAAAAAGAACACCACAGTGGAAAGGTCGATGAGTACCCCCTTTCAGTTTATCGATGTCAGGATCGATGGCACCCTTGCAGAAGTAACGTTGAAGCGCCCACAACGACGCAACGCCTTATCGCAGGCCCTGATGCGCGAAATGATTCGCTGCGCAAGGGAATTGAGCGACAGGCTTGATCTGCATGTGGTGATTCTTCACGGCGAAGGTTCTTATTTCTCGGCGGGTGCTGACTTGCACGATGCGCAAGCCTGGGCGCAGACTGAAAAGCCACTGATTGAGCGACGTGAAATTGCATCACTCGGATTTCGTATGTGCCAGGCCTGGGAGTCGATGCCGCAAATCGTGATTGCTGCCATCGAGGGCTACGCGGTCGGTGGTGGGCTCGCGCTTTCATTGGCCTGTGACTGGCGGGTTTTGGCGCGAAACGCCTTTGTGTCGCTGCCTGAAATCGCGCTGGGCATTCCGCTCACTTGGGGGACCATACCCCGGCTTAATGCATTATTGGGGCCAGCAAAGACCAAACGATTGACGATTCTTTGCGAACGCATCAACGCCCAAGAGGCCTACGAAATTGGCCTGGTTGATTGGCTTAGTGAGCAGGCAGAGGCCTTGACGTTGGCTCGTGAGATCGCACAACAAGTGTTAACAAAGCCGGCAAGTGTTGTTCGAATGAGCAAGGAAAGCGTTCAAGCGGTTGCCAACATAACGCATCATGCAGCAGGCTATATGGCGCATGATCAGATCGCGCTCGCTGCAGCCAGTGAAGAGTCCGTACGGGCAAGGGCCGATGCACTCCGAAAATAACGCCGCAAGCCAACGAACTAACCAAATCCCACCGCGTGCACTTGTTTTGCTGTTGGTACTCACCCTGGTGTGGGGTACCAACTGGCCCTTGTTTTCGCTAGCGGTCAAAGAGGTTTCGGTTTGGACTTTCCGTAGCTTTTCTTGCCTGACCGCGGGGTTTTTGCTACTGGCCTACGTCAGGCTTCGAGGTCAGTCAATCCGCATAGAGAGACGACACTGGCCTGTTGTGGTGTTGTCATGCTTTTTATATATGGTGATATGGAACATCACAAGTACCTACTCGGCTGTCCTATTACCTTCAGGGCAGGCTTCGGTTCTTGGCTTTACCATGCCTTTGTGGGCAGCCTTGTTTGGCTGGCTTTTTTATCGCGAGCCTTTGCGAGGCAGAATGCTTATTGCACTAGCATTTGGCGCAAGTGGCGTGGCCTTGTTGATGGTGCCAAGCTTTCGAGACTACGCCGATGCACCCCTTGGTTTTGTTCTCGGTTTAACCGGGGGGGCTGGATGGGCGCTTGGTACGATTGTTCTTAAACGCGGATCGGTTGCCGTATCTGCCTCGGTACTTACGGGCTGGCAATTGCTGATCACTGCGCTGCCTTGTTCCATCGGGGCAGCCTGGTTTGGTGATTGGCAGTGGTTTGTGCCAAGCACGCAGTCCTTGGTCGTTATTGCTTATATCACTTTAGTGCCGATCCTGATCGGTAACGTATGCTGGATCGCCATTGTTGGCTTGCTGCCAACCCAGGTGGCAGGGCTGTCTGCGATCGCAGTACCGATGGTAGCCATGGTCTCAGGCGCACTCATGCATGGTGAACCCTTAGGCCTTACTCAGTGGCTTGCGATGGCTTGTACGGCGATTGCTTTGGGCTTGCTGTTGGTGAAGCGAAGCGGCGCATCCCGCTGAGCCAGCGGTCATAGTCCGATGCTTTGCGCTGAAAATAATCCAAAACCTTTGGGTGTGGCAGGATTAAGAAGCGCTCGGCCGCCATGGCATCAACCACGCAAGCAGCGACCTCGTCAGCCTCAAGCATGCCATCAACAGCAATCGCTGCACTTTCGCGTCCGGCTGTCATGGCGGTCTTGACGCCCTGTGGGCATAGTACCGATACCTTGATACCCTGGTCGCCATACCGAATCGCTAACCATTCGGCAAAGGCGATTGCGGCATGCTTACTCACGGCATAGGTTGCTGAATTCAGCGAGGTCAAAAGGCCTGCGGCCGATGCTGTTTGTACCAAGTAGCCTCCACCCTGTTTGAGCATGATTGGGACCACGGCACGTGCGGCGTAAATATGAGCCATGACGTGAATTTGCATATTCATGTGCCAAAGCTCATCGCTGCTCTGTTCGTCGCCCTCGCGCACGATGCCTGCATTCGAGCAAAAAACATCGATCGCTCCAAATCGAGCATGGGCTTGGGCGACGAGCGATTGGATATCCGACTCTTGAGCGACATCGCATGCAAGGGCTAAGCACTCAACGCCCATTTGACCGATTGCCTCGGCAATCGGATCGAGCTTTTCCGCTTGCTGGTCGGCCAGCACAATCGCTCTGGCACCTTCTCTGGCAAATCGTAAAGCCATCGCTTTACCAATGCCTGAGGCGGCCCCTGTCACTACCACCGATCGCTCATTGACTTGCATGGATGACCTCGTTGTTATGAAAGCGGATTTAAATTCCATCATCGCAGCTCTCGGGCCAGCTGCATACCGCAGCAAGGGTAAAGTATGCAATACGTGGAACGATCCGATTGGACCTAAGCTCATTTTCTGAAGAAGATGTCACGATGCATTTACATACTTTATGGTTTGCCTTCCTGATTGTTTTTGTTGGTGTTTTCTCGGTGGAGGCAAAGGCTTGGGGCTTTGAGGCCCATGAATTGATTGCTCGACAGGCTCAAAGCTTGTTATCGGATCAAGCGCGAAAGATGCTCAGCAGCTTGCTCGCGCAAGAAGAAGCTGCAAGCTTAGAAAGCATTTCAACCTGGGCAGACAAGCATCGTGAGTTTCCAAGCTCAACATGGCATTACGTGAACTTCCCCAAAGGCGAATGCAAGTATGTTCAAGCGCGAGATTGTCCCGACGGCAACTGTGTGATTGAGGCACTTCCTTTGCAGTTAAAGCTTTTCAAAACATCCAACGATCCTAAAGAGCAATTAAAAGCTTTTAAGTTCATTGTTCATTTGCTCTCCGATGTTCATCAACCTTTGCACGCTGCCTGGGGCGAGGACCGAGGCGGTAATCGTTTTCAACTCCAGGCATTTGGCCGTGGCAGCAATTTGCATGCCTTTTGGGACAGTATCCTAATTAGACAGGCCGATGGCGGCATATCGGCCGTTGAGCGCGACGTGCAACAGCAAATGAAAAAGCACGCGGGAGAAAAGCCGGGCGAGGTTGAGCAATGGGCGCTCGAATCATGCAGGATTGTCCTTCAAGAAGGCTTTTACCCTAGCGGTCGGGAAGTCGACCAAGCCTATGTTCAACAACACCGAGCGACCGTCGTGACGCGGCTTGCGCTCGCAAGTCGTCGTCTGGCTGACACCATCAATCAACTGGCGGCTTTGCGCTAGTTATGCAGGCCTATCGCCCATGGCTTGGCATTTTATTCATGTGCCTGGCCAGCAGTTTTTTTCCGGTCATGAATGGTTTAGCCAAGTTGATGAGTGCAAGCTATAGCTCAGAACAAGTGGTTTGGGCGCGCACGCTCAGCCACTTGCTGCTTGTGTTGGCGGTCTTGCTTCCCCGTTATGGGCCGCAAGTCCTGGTAACCAAGCGACCCAAGATTCAGTTTTTGCGATCTTGCATGTTGCTCTCTTCAACCTTTATGTTTTTTTCTGCACTCAAATTTATTTCGATTGCACAAGCCGCTTCGATATCGTTTATCGCCCCACTTATTGTTGTCCTGCTTGCCGGGCCTTTACTTGGTGAAAAAGTAACGCTCACGCGCGTCATCGCCGTGGTTGTCGGCTTTGTCGGCGTCCTGATAGTCATAAGACCTGGAACATCGGTATTTCAATGGGCCTCACTATTGATTGTGGGGAGCGCGAGCTGTTATGCGATTTATCAGTTGCTTACTCGGAAGGTTGCAGGCATCGATCAACCTGAGACCTCGGTGGTTTACTCGGCCTTGGTCGGTTCGGTGATTCTCAGTCTGATCGTGCCCTGGTTCTGGACCGATCCGGCAAGCTGGCTCGATGTGCTCTTACTTTGCAGTTTGGGGGCTCTGGGTGCCTTGGGGCACTATTGCGTTGCTCGTGCCATGACTTATGCGCCTGCAAACTTTGTATCCCCTTTTCATTACTGGCAAATGGTGGGCTCGGTTGCAGTCGGCTATTGGATGTTTGGCGATTTGCCCGATCGCTTTACCTGGCTTGGTGCCTCATTGATTATTGCTGCAGGGCTTTACGTGGGACTTAAAGCTGAGCGATCCTCGACAGCGCCCGAGCATAAGCCTGGCTGAGCATGTTGGAATCACTAGCTGAAATTTCCATATCTTGTAACAATCCGTCGCCGATGCCATACACCCATCCGTGGAGGCTGAGCTGATGGCCTCTGGCCCAGGCATCAAGCACCACCGTGCTTTGACCGACGTGGCGAACCTGCTCAATCACATTTAACTCGACCAGCCGGTCGTGGCGCGATGAGGATTGCACACGCTCTAACAAGTCCTGGTGGCGATCGCGAACATCCTGGATATGTCTTAACCAATTATCAGCGAGCCCGATGCGTGCCGACTCGAGCGCGGCCAGGACACCCGAGCAGCCATAATGGCCCACGACGATGACATGTTCAACGCCGAGTCTTTCCACGGCGAATTGCACGGTTGATAAAGCATTTAGATCGGAATGCACCACTAAATTGGCGACGTTGCGGTGAACAAAAACTTCACCGGGCTCGAGCCCAGTAATCTGATTGGCAGGCACACGGCTGTCTGAGCAACCAATCCACATATAGCGTGGATGTTGTTGCGACTGCAGCCGCTTGAAAAAGCCTGGGCGCTCGGATTCCATTCGTTGCGCCCAGGCTTTGTTCGCTTCAAACAAGGCCTTCAGAGATTCCCCAGCTTGTGAAGCGGTCTTTGACATCAGCGAACAACTGCCAATTGGTCGCGCTTGCCCGCTTTATAGGTATAAAGTGTGAGTGCTCCATTTTTGATGTCGCCCTTCTGGTCGAATGCAATAGTGCCGGTCACGCCCTTGTAGCCCTCAGTGGCTGCAAGCACTGGCAAGAACTTCGCAGGCTCGGTCGAGTTAGCCTTTTGCATGGCCGCAACCATGACATTGACCGCGTCGTATACATAGGGGGCATAAAGCTGTACGTCCGCGTTGAATTTAGCCTTGAACTTCTTGCCAAAGTCTTCCATCGACTTTTTGGCTTCGCCCTCAACACCACCCGCTTCAGCGCAGACGACCTGACCATCACCCATCGAACCAGCAGCAAGCTTGGGGAGTTCACCGGTACAAATGCCATCACCACCCATAAACTTGGCACTGATACCGAGTTGCTTCATCTGGCGCAGCATTGGTCCGGCAACCGCATCCATACCGCCGAAAAAGACAACGTCGGGCTTTTTGGCCTTTAAGCTCGTGAGAATAGCTGTGAAGTCAGTCGCTTTGTCATTGGTGAATTCGCGGCCAACCACTTTGCCACCGGCGGCTTTAACACCTTTTTCAAACTCATCAGCAACACCTTGACCGTACGCGGTACGGTCATCGACAACCGCGATGCTCTTGCCCTTGAGCTGATTTACTGCGTATTTGCCGAGCGTTCCGCCAAGGTGAACATCGTCAGCAACGACCCTAAACGTTGTCTTATAGCCCTGACGCGTGTAGCGAGGATTGGTTGCTGATGGGCTGATTTGAGGAATGCCTGCGTCGCTATAAATCTTCGATGCAGGAATCGATGTGCCAGAGTTGAGGTGGCCAATCACACCAACAACTTTGCTGTCGACAAGTTTTTGTGCAGCAGCTGTACCTTGCTTGGGGTCGGCTGCGTCATCTTCGGCGAGCAATTCAAACTTGATTTTTTTGCCGCCGATGGAAATCCCCTTGGCGTTGAGTTCTTCAACCGCAAGCCTGGCACCGTTTTCATTGTCTTTGCCAAGGTGTGCGATCGAACCGCTCGTTGGTCCGACATGGCCAAGGCGAACCACTGTTTCTTGTGCGAGGGCTTGCTGCGAAACGAACCCGAGCAAGACGGCGCCAGCAAGTGCATGAAATTTAAACATCATGATAAAGCTCCTTTAGGTTGTTCAAACGGGTTTAATGAAATCGAGGCAATAAACAAACGTGGTACTGACATGAGCCCTTGATCGTTTCGTAACAAGTGACTTTGGAAAACAAGACCTATTCATCAAGAACTACTCGCCAAGATAGGAGGCACGAACTCGCGGGTCATTTAACATCATGCTTGCCTCGCCTTGCATGATGATTTCGCCCGATTCAATGACATAGGCACGATCTGCAACCTGTAGCGCTCGCGCTGCATTTTGTTCCACAAGTAAGATCGTCATACCTTCTTGATGAATATTGCGAATGACCTCAAAAATCGTATCGACCATAATCGGCGATAAACCCATCGAGGGTTCGTCAAGCAAAAGCAATTGGGGCCTGGCCATTAAGGCTCGACCCATGGCGAGCATTTGTTGTTCGCCGCCACTCATTGTGCCTGCAAGCTGCTTGCGACGTTCTTTAAGCCTCGGAAACAGGGCGAAAACTTTTTCAATGTCGACGTCGACATCCTGATCGTCGCGCAAGTAAGCGCCCATTTGCAGGTTTTCTAGGATGGTCATCCGCGTGAAACTGCCTCGCCCCTCGGGCACCATGACAAGGCCTCGCTTGGCCAAATCCCAAGCGCCTAAGCCGTCGATCGCATTGTTCTGAAAGCTGATTCGACCCGAAAGCCTTGGATGCAAAGCTGTGAGTGCCTTGAGGGTTGTGGTTTTGCCTGCACCATTAGCTCCCAAAAGACTAACCAGTTCACCTCGCTTGACGCTGAAAGAAATGCCCTTGATTGCTCGAATTCCTCCGTAGGCTACATGGAGTGCCTCAACATCGAGCATATTCATGCCGAGGCCCCAAGATAGGCTTCGATAACTTTGGGATGGCGTTGCACCTCGTCGGGTGCGCCTTCTGCAATCACCCGGCCACTATCGAGAACCGTGATGATGTTGCATAAGCCTGCGACCAGCTTGACATCGTGTTCGATGAGCAAAATCGTGCGGCCATCTGAGCGAATACGTTCGATCAAGCTGCGTAAGGTATTTTTCTCGCTCGCATTCATACCGGCTGCGGGTTCGTCGAGAGCAAGTAAACGAGGCTCAGTAGCTAGTGCTCGAGCGATCTCAAGCCTGCGCTGGTCGCCGTAAGACAGGCTGTTTGCGCGATGCTCGGCATAGTGCGCAATGCCCACATAATCGAGAAGCGCCATGGCTTCCTCGCGCAAACGAGCCTCTTCGCTATAAAAATGCCTGCTACGCCATATCGCATCCCAAAGGCCGGCGCTTGAACGGATGTGGCGTCCGACCCGAACATTATCGAGCGCACTCATGTCGCCAAATAAACGAATGTTTTGGAAGGTTCGGGCAATGCCTGCCATGGTCACGGCGTGAACCGACTGGGGTTTGTAGCTTGTTCCTTGTAGGACAAATCGCCCACTATCGGCCGAGTAAAGGCCCGTAATCAGATTGAATAGGGTGGTTTTACCCGCACCGTTAGGGCCGATTAAGCCGTGAATATGACCAGCCTCAATACGTAGATCGACATCGGCAAGCGCTTGTAAACCCCCAAATCGCTTAGAGACCTCGGTAATTTCGAGAAGGCTCACTGCGATTTACCCGCGACCGATTTGCTGAGTGGGCGAGGCCATAAGCCTTGAGGGCGCAGCAACATGATGCCTATCATCGCCATTGCAATGAGCAATTGACGCAAGATCGCCGCATCAATCCGTCCTCCGGTGAGATTTTGGATGTCGCCTGCGATGTAACGCAAAACTTCGGGAAGCGCAGCGAGCATCAAGGCTCCCAGTATCACACCAGGCAAATGACCGATACCCCCAAGGACAACCATGGCGACGATCATGATCGATTCCATAAGGCTGAATGACTCAGGCGAAACAAAGCCTTGAAAAGCAGCAAACATAGCGCCTGAGACGCCGCCAAAGCTCGCACCCATGGCGAAGGCAAGCAACTTCATATTGCGGGTATTGATGCCCATCGCTTTGGCCGCCAGCTCATCTTCACGGATTGCCATCCATGCTCGACCGATCCGTGAATGTTCTAATCGATAGCACACAATCACGCTGATCACCACCAGTCCTAGAAAGAGCCAGTAGTAAAGCGTCACCGATGCAATCTTGTAGTCGGCAATCACAAGGGGTTTGCTAAAGCTCAGTCCCCAAAGACTCATCGGATCGATGCGATCGAGTCCACGCGGGCCGTTTGTGATGTTGACCGGATGCTCCAGGTTATTCATGAACACCCGGATAATTTCGCCAAAACCAAGCGTGACGATGGCAAGGTAGTCCCCTCTGAGCTTGAGCACTGGGAGTCCCAAGAGTGCGCCGGCAAGGGCCGCGAGCCCAGCGGCTAAGGGGATCACAAGCCAGATCGGTGTGTGTAAACCTTGGGGAAAGCTTTGAGCGAGGCTTTCGAAGGTTTCAAGAAGATGCGGTGATGCCATGAGGGCGTACATATAGGCACCCACCGCGTAGAAGGCAACAAAGCCCAAATCCAGCAGTCCCGCGTAACCGACAACAATATTGAGCCCTAGCGCTAAAAGCACATAAAGCATTGCCAATGCAAGAATTCTTACCCAACCTGCACCGATGCTTTGCACGGCCAGTGGCAGCAGCAAAAGGCCAAGGGCGAGCGCGAGAAAAATCGGCCAACGGTGCTTGAGTGCTTCCACGGTCTAAGCTCTGTCGGCCACACGTTCACCCAAAAGTCCCGAGGGCCTGAGTGTGAGCACAAGAATAAGCGCCACAAAGGCGAAAATATCAGCGTAGTGCGAGCCGAGTACACCGCCTGTGAGGTCGCCAAGGTAGCCCGCGCCAATCGCTTCAACCAGTCCGAGCAACAAAGCCCCAAGGACTGCGCCCGGCAAATTCCCGATGCCGCCGAGCACCGCAGCGGTGAAAGCCTTGAGCCCCGGCAAAAACCCCATGGCATGTTGGACGGTGCCGTAATTGGCAGCCCACATAATGCCTGCGACCGCAGCGAGTGCCGCGCCGATGACAAACGTTGCCGAAATAACTTGGTCGGGGTTAACACCCATCAGTGCTGCGACCCTTGGGTTTTCCGCCGTTGCGCGCATGGCCCGGCCAAGGCGTGTCTTATTCACCAGGATCATCAGGATGACTAAGACGATAGCTGTGACCAGCAGGATCAGCAATTGGGTGATGGTGATGACAGGACCTCCGAGATCGATCGGATCCACCGGCAATAGCTGAGGAAAAGGTTTTGGATTGGGCTTCCAGATCACCATCGCAAGGGTTTGCAGCAAAAGACTGATGCCCATGGCGGTAATCAAAGGAGCAAGCCTTGGTGCGGTTCTCAGCGGCCGGTAGGCCAGTTTTTCAATGGCGAAGTTAAGCGCAGCGCAAACGAGCATGGCCATGGGCATTGCGATGAGCAAAAGCACCCAGCCTGGGAGTCCCGAGTCGCCAAGCAGGCTGACGACGGTAAACGCGACCATGGCACCAACCATCAACACTTCACCGTGCGCGAAGTTGATCAGATTGACGATGCCATAAACCATCGTGTAGCCAAGGGCCACCAAGGCGTACATGCTTCCCAGCACTAGGCCGTTAATCATTTGTTGCAAAAATACGTCCATCCTCGAATGCTCGCATAAGACCCGAAAACGGTACAAGCTGATGGCATTTGCGGGGACTTTGCGGCTCGACCCTCTTGGAGCATGACAGGGGCCGTGCTAGCCTGCCTTGGGAGTTATCAATGCCTAATGATCTTGAGCACCTTCTGCAAGAACGCTTTGGACAGCGTTTCGAGCGACCTGCCGAGCTGACTGCCGCCCAAGTTGAAGCGCTTGCGCGTATCGCCAGTCACACGACCCACCGCGCCTGGTCGGATCAAGCGATTTCAGAGCCCTTGCTGCAAGTGCTCTCTGCCTGTGCCTTGAGTGCGCCTTCAAAGAGTTTTTTACAGCAAGCCGATTTGATTCGAGTCAGGCGGCCTGATTTACGAGAAAAATTCAATCAACTCATCCCTTCGATGCCATGGATCGCTGATGCGCCTGAGTTTTGGGTGGTTTGCGCCAACGGCAGACGCTTGCGGCATTTGTTTGCGCGACAGGGTCAAGCCTTTGTCAACGAGCATTTGGATGCCTTGTTTAATGCAAGCATTGACGCAGGGCTCGTGTTGATGAACTTTATTCGCGCCGCAGAGGAAGCCGGTCTGGTTTGTTGCCCAATCAGCGTCATTCGCGATCAGGCCGAGCTGG
>Ga0194123_10003001_pt1 | contig 20941 bp, 22 predicted proteins | sample TA2MahsurfametaG_5_FD_155479 | JGI IMG/M metagenome (GOLD analysis project Ga0194123, IMG submission 155479) | Freshwater microbial communities from Lake Tanganyika, Tanzania - TA2015023 Mahale A surface | ecosystem: Environmental > Aquatic > Freshwater > Lake | place: Tanzania: Lake Tanganyika... | reverse complement strand
ATACAAACTCTTTCATAAAAATAAATTACTATATAAATTATTTTTATGCTAAATTATGTATATAACTTTTTATACAAGCGTTCCTCTAATTAAGTAAACACGAGGTTGAACTGCTGCTCCGGTTGTATCAGCAGATTGAGTTGCTGCTGGATTTACAGTTAGGTTGAAGTAGATCTTATCACCGGCCAAAAAAGGCATCTTGTACCATGTTTCACCTGTAACACCATCTACACCATATGTATAATTGTTAGAAATATCTGTCAATCTTGCTGGAGCATTGTTGAGTATTTGTAATAAACTGGATTTCATGTAACTATCTTGGTCGTAAGTATATTCAACTCCGTTGTCATCTACAAGCATAGTGTTTAATGCTGTCTTAAATTTCGTGTTTAATGCTGTGCGTACGGCGGCTTCGTTGTTAAACAAATCAACACCTAAATGTGTGCCAAACAATGATTGTGCCAAAAACCTCAAGTAATCATATGTAATATTGTAATTTAAACCGGAATTGCTTGCGATAGCATCAACACTAACATTAGAAGATGTATCAATGTCAATACCTAGAGGCAAAATAGGATTCGCAGGTGTATATACAACTTTGTATTTAATGTCGTTAACTGAAACATCATTTATGTCTACACTATCAGATTGGAATTGAAAGAGATTTTGCATTAAAGTTGTTGAGATGTCAACATCGGCAGTGGCGTCACCTGTTAATGGTGTATAAGTTTCGCCATAAATGGTTGCGGAATCAGAAGTTACTGTAAGAGAAAACAAAGGTAAGTAAATATCTAAACTCGCCATTATAATATACTAAAGTATTAAAAAAAATTAAAAAAAAAATAATTATTTGAATGAAATTTAGAACCTTTGAATATAATCTTACTGTGTCGTATGTAATAAATTATTTGTATAATAATATTCGCTGTATTTTTATTTTTTTGCTAAATTTAACAATTAACTTCTTATTATATTTTTCAATAATGTAAATCTTTAATATGTAAGTGTTTTTTACAATAATCTTCACCGTATAAGCATTTGCCAGCACACAATTTATTATTTTTACAGCGTTTGGCACAAATATATTTATAACTTCCGTTACCAATTGATTTCTTATTAGCTCTCCACGCCTCGCTAGCTTCATCAAAGTCTATGTTGACTTCATAAAGTTGTCGGGATTCAGATTTTGTTTGACTTCTTGTCTTCATGGTTGTAGTGTATATATTTTGTATTATTTTTTATAAAAAGACTTTCAATTTTTTTATAAATTTAGCCATTGTTAATTATTATCTTTAATTGTAGTAGCCTTTGATATATTTTTAATAATTTTTTCCTTCTTATCATCTTCTGTTTCCATAACTTCTATAACCATTTTATTATACACATCTGATATTTTTGAATATGAATTGCCATAGTCTGGATATTTCTCTCGAAATTGTGGGAGTAATTTTATATTTTTATCTGCTATTTTGTTTATTGCTTTCTTTAATTTAGTTTTATTGTCATCTTCTTTAGCCCATTCTCCTTGATCTTTTATATACATAGTTTCTCTTTTTTTATCAGTACAATGTACCGGCCTAAGCGTTTCATCTAAGTTATTTAAGTTTTTTACGATTATTTTTGAAATACCTTCGACATATCCAATCTCTCCAACTTCTATAAGATCACTCAGTTGTAATTTAATGGAATCTACAAACTCTGTTATATTCATAGCATTTTTACAGGTCTCGTTTAAGAAGAAATTCAAGTTAAAAGCTTTGTTATGTGAATTGGTATGCGTTGTAGTATTTGTAATATTACTATTATTTTTAACAATTTCTAAAATCATGTCTTTAATTTCTTTATTTTCTTTCATTAGATATTCTATTAATTTTTCATTTTTATCATCAGTTTTCTCTATACTATTTTTATTACTATCATAATTACATTTATGATGATGTTTCCATAACCCTGAATTACTTTTAAACAGTTTTCCACAAATACATGTGTAAATTTGCTCTTTTTGCTCTTTTTGCTCTTTTTGCTCTTTTTGCTCTTTTCCAAAAGCTATATTTAAATGTTTTGGTGTGCGTATGTGTCTATCCCAATTAAATTTTTTACAGCATTTAAAGTTACAATTTTCACAATAATATTCAATGTTAGTTTTATTGCTCTTTTGCTCTTTTCCTAAAATTTCCATTTATTTCCATTAAGAAAATATTTTTCACAAGTTATGAAGTTTTTATAAAAAAATTACAATAACAAATTTAATTTATTTGGTTTACTTTGAGACCATAAATTTTCAATATCGTAATAAAAAAATTCGGTCAGTAAGGACTTTTTGGCCGACCGATTTTTGGACATTTATTTTTGTCCATTTTGGAAAAGTCAAAATACTTTTCATTTTTCAAAAACATTCATTTTTATATAATAAATTGAAAAACATACTTAAAGCGAAGCTACCTTTGGTTAAAGAAAAATTAGATACAATATAATTTTCATGATTAATTATTCTCCTTAATTGTAGTAGCCTTTGATATATTTTTAATAATTTTTTCCTTCTTATCATCCTCTGTTTCCATAACTTCTATTACCATTTTATTATATACATCTGATATTTTTGAATATGAATTACCATAGTCTGGATATTTCTCTCGAAATTGCGGAAGTAACTTTATGTTTTTATCTGCTATTTTGGTTATTGCTTTCTTTAATTTAGTTTTATTGCCATCTTCTTTTTCCCACTGTCCTTGATCTTTTATATACATAGTTTCTCTTTTTTTATCCGTACAATGTACTGGTCTAACAGTTTCATCTAGGTTATTTAAGTTTTTCACTATTATTTTGGAAATACCTTCTACATATCCAAGTTCACCAACTTCCATCAGGTCGGAAAGCTGTAATTTGATGGAATCTACAAACTCTGTTATATTCATAGCATTTTTGCATGTTTCGTTTAAAAAGAAATTCAGGTTAAATGCTTTGTTATGCGAATTAGTATGGGTAGTAGTAGTATTATGAGTCCCATTTTTTACAATTTCCAAAATAAGGTTTTTAATATCAGTTTGTTCTTTTATTAGCTCTGAGTTTTGCTTTAATAGCTTATCAATTATTTCGTCTTTTTTATCAATAATGTTTTCAGTGTGATTTATACATATTTTTTTGTGTCTCCATAATCCAGTTCTATCTCTATATTCCTTCCCACAATTTTCACAAGAAAATAACATGCCTTGCTCCTTTTGCCAATTTTTTGTTGCGAGATCGTTGATTTTTGCCATTTTTATGTGTTTACTAGATGAAACATGTCTTTCCCAATTATATTTTTTAGAGCAATTATACTGACAATTTTCACAACGGTATTTTAAGGTGTCAATTTTGCCACAAATGCCATTTTTGCCATTTTTTTGAGATTCGGGATCATTAGTTTCTAAATTATCATTTAGTTTAAATTGTTTTTTACAATTCATATGTTTGTTATATTCAGTAGGTCCTACGCAATTCGTATTACAAATTTTACAAAAATATTTTTTCGTAACAGAATAAGGGGAACAACTATTCAGTGTTGCTTTTAATATATCATAATGTTCTTGTTCTTTAATTCTAGCTTCTGTTGAATCTTTACAATCATATTTTGCTATTTCAATCATATCCCAATTATCCCATCCTCCATTACATCTTATTGTATTATAAATTTTTATTTTATTATTTAAATTATTACATCCTGTTTTGTGTGCGTATTTTCTTTGAATAAAATTTGTAGTATGTCCGACATAAACATCTGTTATGCTTTCATCTTTACAAAAAATCTTATATATTATAGTGTTAGAATAATCGACATCTGTTTTTGGCATCTTATTTTATATTATATTATAAGATTTATCTAAATATTTATCGCAAAAATTCTTATAATTTAAACTATTGAAAAATATTATTTTAAAAATTACAATAACAAATTTAATTTATTTGGTTTACTTTGAGACCATAAACTTTCAATATCGTAATAAAAAATTTCGGTCAGTAAGGACTTTTTGGCCGACCGATTTTTGGACATTTATTTTTGTCCATTTTGGAAAAGTCAAAATACTTTTCATTTTTCAAAAACATTCATTTTTATATAATAAATTGAAAAACATACTTAAAGCGAAGCTACCTTTGGTTAAAGAAAAATATAGTACAATATACTTTTCATAACTAATTATTATCTTTAATTGTAGTAGCTTTTGATATATTTTTAATAATTTTTTCCTTCTTATCATCTTCTGTTTCCATAACTTCTATTACCATTTTATTATACACATCCGATATTTTTGAATATGAATTACCATAGTCTGGATATTTCTCTCGAAATTGTGGGAGTAACTTTATATTTTTATCTGCTATTTTGTTTATTGCTTTCTTTAATTTAGTTTTATTGCCATCTTCTTTTTCCCACTGTCCTTGATCTTTGATGTACATAGTTTCTCTTTTCTTATCAGTACAATGTACTGGTCTAACACTTTCATCTAGGTTATTTAAGTTTTTCACAATTATTTTTGAAATACCTTCTACATATCCAAGTTCACCGAGTTCCATCAGGTCGGAAAGCTGTAATTTTATGGAATCTACAAACTCGGTTATATTCATGGCATTTTTGCATGTCTCATTTAAAAAGAAATTCAGGTTAAATGCTTTGTTATGCGAATTAGTATGGGTAGTTGTAGTATTATGAGTACCATTTTTGACAATTTCCAAAATAAGATTTTTAATATCAGTTTGCTCTTTAATTAAGTCTGAATTTTGTTTTAACAACATCATAATAACTTGTTTATCTGTTACTACTTCTTTTATTTCTTCTTTCATTTCTTCTTTTATTTCTTCTTTTGAATCAAATGATTCACAATGACATGCTTTGTTTTTGTGTTTCCATAAACCTGATTTACTCTTAAATGTTTTATTGCAAATTTCACAAATTAGGACTTTGTGGGTTTCCATAGGAGTTCCAGGGAGTTCCATAGGAGTTCCTAATGAGTCTACGTGTTTTTTCGTAATAAGATGTTTTTTAAAATCTTTAGAATAACATGTATTATAGTTACAAATTTTACAGCAATATTTTTTAGCTATATTTTGGGACAGATTGGTTTCCATTCTCCTATATATTAGGAAATATAAAAAATCCTAAATCCTTTTTTTCAAAAAAATTACAATAACAAATTTAATTTCTTTGGTTTAATTTGAGACCATAAAATTTCAATATCATAATAAAAAATTTCGGTCAGTAAGGACTTTTTGGCCGATCGATTTTTGGACATTTATTTTTGTCCATTTTGGAAAAGTCAAAATACTTTTCATTTTTCAAAAACATTCATTTTTATATAATAAATTGAAAAACATACTTAAAGCGAAGCTACCTTTGGTTAAAGAAAAATATGTCAAATTTGACAAAAATATATAATAAAATTGAAAACCAATATACTGTATTAAATAATACCATATATAATATAACAACTATAATGGGTATTCGATATTTAAACCGATTTTTAAAGGATAACGCATCAAATTCAATTAAACTATGTAAATTAACTGAATTGTCTGGAAAGAAAATAGCGGTTGATATTAGCATTTATATGTATAGATTTGCGTGTGATAATACATTAATTGAAAATATATATCTCATGTTATCTGTGTTTAGATATTACAATATTATTCCAATATTTATTTTTGATGGTAAACCGCCGCCGGAAAAACGAGAATTACTTCAAAAACGCAAAGAAGACAAACAAGAGGCAGAACAAGAATACAATCAACTTAAAAAATCTCTTGAATTGAATAAAGATATGGATGATGCAGACAAACAAGAAATAATTTATAATATGGATATGTTAAAGAAAAAATTTGTAAGTATTAACAAAAATGATACGGAAAAAATTAAAAACTTAATTAGAGCATATGGAGCTACATATTATGATGCGCCAGGAGAAGCAGACGAGTTATGTGCTATGCTTACTATCAAACAAAAAGTATGGGGATGTTTAAGTGAAGATATGGATATGGTTGTATATGGTTGTCCTCGAGTAATCAGATATCTTAGTTTACTGAATCATACGGCAGTAATTTACGATGTTAATGGTATTTTAGATGATTTAGGTATTTCCCAAAGAGAGCTGAGAGAGATTTGTGTTTTATCAGGAACAGATTATAATTTAGCATGCGATGATTCAAAAAATACACTCAATAATACTTTAAAACATTTTAAAAAATATCATAAATCGAAATCAGAAATGGATTTTTATGATTGGTTAAATGTTAATAAAAGTGATTATATTAAAGACTTTGACTTGCTGAATAAAATTTATAAGATGTTTGATTTAAATGTCGATCATTTTAATATCAAAATTTTTGAGAAAATTAAAATAATAAATGGTCCTATTTTAAAAGATGAAATTAAATCTATTCTCATGACAGATGGGTTTGTATTTCCGGTAGTAGTTTAAATATATAATTTTTTTTTACTTAAATAATATTTATTATTATATAATATGTTAGATTTATACAATAATAAATATGATAGAAAAACACTGAAAGAAAACATTTATTCACTTAATTTAATTGATATATTAAAAACTCAAATACTTGACATAACATTTATAGTTCGCTATATATTAAGTGATTTATATCAGTTAACAGAGCAAGATAAAACGGTTGATGTTGACATGGTTTTACATTTTCAACCACATATCCAGAGAGAAAAATTACTGTATGCGTTAAAGTTGTATAATTCAGACGATGATAGCGTAGAAGATTTTGAAACGTATTCAAAAACACACTCTAAATAAAGTCATTTCTAAATAAAAAGTTTCGAGTCAATGTCATAAAATGAATCAGTGGATAATTGCGGTATTTGAGTAAAACCACTTGTTTTCAGTAAAGTCCTCATATTTCTTAATAATTCTCTCCATGAACTATTTGGTGTTTTGTTTATACAATCTATAAAAGACCAAGTCAATGCTCCTTGAGTTTTGTTTTCGATTACAGCTTCCGTACTAGTTTGAGTATCCATACATCCACTTATCATAATAACATTACCTTCGCATTCTGATACCTTATCATTTTCAGAATATTTTTCATAGTTATTACTATCTAAATAATTATATTTTAAATCAAGCATAGTACCACTATGACAGGCATCAAACATTCCTATTATAGTTATATCTCTCCTTAAATGAGTTTGAATTACTGCTTTAAGTTCGTCATCGACAACACCTTGAAGATCACTGCTAAATAACATCTCATCTCTGCCATCAGTCTCATCATTATTTCTATCAAAAGTATATGAACCATGACCGCTATAATAGAAGAATAATAGATCGCCGCTCTTAGCGTTTACTAGCAAATTTTTCAATTCATTTAATATGTTAACTTTTGACGGTTTAATTGTTGTTAAATCAGTAAGTATATTAAAATCATTAAATCCATATGAGGAAAGTAACCCTTTCATTCTAGTAGTATCGTTAATACAACCGGTCAATTGATAAGGTGTATCTATATAATTTATACCGATAAGTAGAGCTTTTTTAGATCTAACATTATTTCTATCTACTCTAAATTCTGATGTGAAAGAATTAATTCGTTGAATAGCCAAATTTAAATTATTACGTAGAATATTTACATCATTATTGTATTTATTTATTACAGCATTAATGAGTGCTTGTGTATTTCTTAATCTTGACCTTTGAATATTTCTGACATTATTTACTAAATTAGATTTTAAACGCGTTACATTAGCATTAAAAATAGTTATAAATGAATTGATTCTATTTTCTTTGTAAGCTTGTAACTCACTACTCATTATAATATATAAGTATTTTAAATTTATTTCAAATAAAAAAATTTAAAATATAAGGTAATTATTTTTATTATACTGTTTAAGCAGTTGCCTCCTTGGTAGCCTTGGCAAAGTGAGGAGACATATATCTTTGAAGATTGAAGTAGGTAAGCTCATCAGTCTTCTTAAGCTTCAAGAGAGCAGCAAGCTTAGTGTCAGGATTGATCTTGCGACCATTCTCCTTATCTTGAAGGTTGTTGGTGCGGATGTACTTGTTGATATCACGAGTGACTTCAGTGCGAGCCATTTCAGTTCCCTTCTCCTTTCCAAGGAAAGAAGCAAGTTCATCAGAAATCTTGGTTGGCTTAACAAACCCAGAAGGAGCACGGTTACCAGCCTTGCGCTTGCGCTTGGAGGAAACCTTTTGTGCGGTCTTGACCTCGCGAGACCACTTCTTTTCAAGGGCACGGTACTCGGACTTAAGAGTAGAGATCATAACACTAAGTTGTTGGAGCTTAGCAAGGAACTCTACAGATTGCTCGGCAAGTGGAGCTTCGGCATCAGCAGATTCAGCAACAGGTTCAGAAACAGGGGCAGGAGCAACAGGGGCAGGAGCAGGAGCAGCTTCAACCTTAGAGGCCTTAGGAGCCTTGGTCTTCTTCTCTACAACAGGGGCAGCAGTTTCAACAGCAACAGGAGCAGCGACTGGTTCAGTCTCAGTGGAAGTCTTAGATGATTTCTTTGGCATCTTATTATACTATACTCTATTGAGTAGTTTTTAAGTAGTTTTAAGGCTAATAATATATATTCTTACGATAATATGATTATAATAATTGAATATACATAAAATGTATCAACTATGTAAAAAATAAAATTAATTAACTGATTGAAAAAGCCAAGGAAGAGATGTAGCAGCATCTGTATTTACTAAAGTTAATGCTCCAAGGACATAATATGCGCCTAAAGCTTTACTATCTCTATCTATACCGCAATTTACTAATTTTTCCATTATATCTAATAACATTTTTTTTACATTCCATAAATTGGGTTCTGTGATTATGTAATGAACGCTCAGATTTCTAAAAGGGTCCCCTATTGGCGGGCAAATATTTCGTTTCGTTTCAGGTGATAATTGAGCTCTATAATTCCAAATATCAATTAATTCTCTTATAAATTTAATCAACTGAGGTCTATTCAGAGATAAGAACCAATTTGAATTAGAATAATTACCTAACGCATCTATATTTTGAAATAAAGATAATGCGCGTAATTCAATTGCTTTTTCATTTGAAACATCTTTTGTGTTATCATCGAAATTTAAATTAATATTTATTTTAAGAATTTTTCCAAGTCGTATAAGTGCTCTTATATTTTTAAATACTGATTCTGGAATTAAATTGCGATTATATGGATTTTTAATTTCAGAATCAGACTTCAAAAATAAATTGTGAAGTGAATTAATATCAAACCCATAAATAAAACCATCAAAATCTTTGTAACTGATAAATTGATGGAAATTAATTTCTTCTACAGGTTCCATTGAAATAAAATCATCGCTATTTGTACACAACTTGCGATTAAATGATGCTGGACCATGTAACTGTTGGTATTTTCGAACTAACATACTTCTAAAAATCTTTTGAATTTTAATAATATATGACGACAAATATAAAAAACTATATAATCTATTCAGTAACTGAGGTTTATTTCCTGTTATTTTCAATTTATAATATTTTGCGAAAACTCTCAATTGTGCTACATTATAATTATTATATACCAAATCATCATAGGTTTTAATTGTTGGAATACTAATATTCTCTCCCGATATCTTAGAAGATTTCTTAACTATTGGCATTTGTTCCTGACATTTAGCGCTTATAATATTAAAGTATTCTCCAATTAAGCTTTCATTGCTGATATTTTTTTTTAATGTGATCGACATATATATATAATTTATAAAATCTCTTTGAACTGTTTTTAAAAATATATTAAAATTAAATTAAAATGCTTACCATAATAAGTAAGATGAAAAACTCTACCAAACCATAATTTGATTTATATTTTAAAAAAAAATTGATTTAAAGATAACTCTATAATATAAATCATACTAGCAAAATGTCTAACGCAATCATCGACGGAACTAACATTGATTTATCTGTTTTCAGTTACAGTGCTCCAAAGCCAAATCCGGCTGGAGGTAAGGTAGTAAATTTGTATAATAAGCACGCTAAGGAATCTCTTACTCTTTCTGTGCCATTAATGGGATCTTGGGGCGCACAAGAGGTAAAGACAACAGATGGAAGTGGAACTGGAAAATATACTATGACTTTACAATTCTCTAAGGGTCAATATACGACTCCTGAAGCTGATAAATTTTTGGAACAAATGAAATTAGTAGAACAAAAAATTAAACAAGATGCGATGGTTTATTCTAAGGAGTGGTTTGGTAAGGAAATTAAATCTATGGATGTTATGGATGAGAAATTTACACCTATGCTAAAGTTTCCAAAGAAGAATAAGGGTAGTGAAGAGCGTGATTATTCGCAACCACCACAGCTTACAGTAAAGTTACCTTGTTGGAAGGATGTATGGCAGACATCAGTATTCGACGAAGAATACAATCCTTTATATGTTAAGGGAAAGACTGAAGCTGGTATTAGTCCTCTTGATTTCTTGAGAACTACTAGTAAGTCACCGGTACAAGTAATTTGTTTGATTCAATGCGCTGGATTATGGTTTGTTGGTAGCCCAGCGAAGGTCTCTATCACGTGGAATCTGAAGCAAGTTATTGTTAGAAAGCCAAAGACTTCCTCTATTTCTGATGATACTTGTTTCTTGACTGTTAGACCAGCTGATCTAGCAGCATTGAAAGCAGCTCCACAACCAGAACTAGAACAGCTTGATAATACTGTAAGCGCTTTAGTTGAAGATTCTGACGGCGAGGATGAGTATCAATTGCCACCACCAGCACCTGTTGTAGAAAAAGTTGTTGAACCAACACCTGCTGCTGCTCCGGTTGCTGCCGAAGAACCTAAGAAGAAGAAGGTAATTGCTAAGAAGAAGACTGACGTGTAAATAAAAAAATAAACATAAAAATTTATAAAAAATATTAAAACAAAATATAAATTTATAAAAAATATAAAAATTTTGCGTATTTTTTTACATATAATAAATTCAAATACTTTATTATATGTTTGCGTAAACCATATTAAAAATATAAATATAATAATATTATTATGACTAGCCACGTTATTACTGTATTTAATTTATTTCATTTTACTCCATTAAACGAGCAAGAAAAATCATTTTTAAATTTTGACAAAACTATTATAAATCGTTTTATTTTTAAACTTGATAATGATGTCTTTTATTTGGGCGGACATATGAAGATGAAACATAATGACTTTATTAGTTTAGATTCTATTAAGAAGGCTAGAGAGATTAGTGAACGAATTATATGCGAATATGGAGCACCATCTAATTCATTTGAAGCAGCTAGTATTTATACAGCTCAGAAAGAAGTAGAATTCATTGAAAATATGATTAAAGCTCACATTCTCATTATGGAAACTAGAGAGAAAGAAAAAAAATCATTATATAATTATCCTTATTATTATTATTAGTGAATAAATGTTAATACTATATAATAATTTGGACTATCATACATATTGCGAATTGTTATAAAATATTTATAATCATATTCCTTAGATACTTCTTTTAGTAGATATATCAGCATATTTTTCTCAATATTTGTAAAATGTCCTTCTGACATATCAAAAACTTCATTTGTATCAACGATTGTGCAGTGTGTATTGTTGTCCATTGGAATTTCGATAAAACAATCCCAATTAAATGCCAGTTTATTACGTATATAATTTTTCCATTTTAACTGATTATTATTAGTTGGTATGATAATTTGTCCTCCCTTCTTATGATTTTGGTTCGACATTTTGTATTCTATTATTAATTAATTATTGATAGCTTAATTAATAATCAATTTTTTTATTATATAATTGTAATTCTAACTATAATATCTGATTTATCTGTCAAATCATATAAATCTTTTTTCACATTTACTAATCCTTGTCCTTTTATACGGTAATATTGTTCTTTTTTCATATATAAATTAGAGAGAGGAATTGAAAATAATTTCTCTCCAATATTAACAGATAAAGGTATTTCATTTATTATCATATTTAATAAAACGTTGTCAGCATAAACTGCTACGTCAACAACCAAATTATTATCATCATCTATCTTAATATTATCCGGTAAATCAGGATCACATATAGCGATAATTTCACAACCTGACCCATCATAATAAGATTCTTTATGCCATAATGGAACCAAATATAATTGTTCGTGAACGTATAACTTATAAAAATTATTATGTATAAGGTCATTTATACTTGGATTTAATTTGTATATTTCAACATTATCATATTTTTGTATTACCAATTGCTTGACATTCTCTAATAACTCTTCATTAAAATGAAGTATTGATTTGTATCTAGAGAGAAAAATATAAACATTTAATGATGTATCTTTGTCTAAATTCTCAAATATTTTAAACGAAATTAGTTTCCCTTTATTTAAAATATCATTCACTATTTTAGCTATATTATCAATATAATCTCCATCCATGACTGACTTAATAAAGTTTTTTAATACATTTAAATATATAGATTGCGAATCATGTGGTTCATCCTCGTCATCATCAGCAAAATATAAACCTTCTCTCTTCAAGTAATTATAAGCTTCGTTTATTTTCTTGAAACGTTCAGTAGATTCTTCTGTGTCGCCATTTTTATCTGGATGATATTTTAATGCCAATTTCTTATAACGTTTTTTAATAAAATCTAATGTTAATTCATCATAATTGCTATCAATCTCTAATATTTCTAGCGCCTCTTGTAAATTCATTATTAAATACTTAATTTATAACTTTAAGTATTAAATAATCTAGTAATTAAATTTATATTTAATTATATATATAATGGCAATCCACACAAGCGCAATTACCTACAGAAGAGGTATTCCAAATAATTACGTTAATTTTTATTTAGTAAGCCAAGCAAACAATGTTATACCTGCTCCAATGAGTAGATATATAAATGGTTATCAATTTTATAACAGAAATATTTCAAACCCAACTCGTAATAGATGGCCTTGGAGAATATAAAATACATATCGTAAACCCTTAAACCATGAAACACTTAAGAAAGTGAATACATAACTCTCGTGACATATAAAAAAAAGTTTTCGACATGATAAATTGGTCGATAATTGTTATTATAATATTGTAGAAAACAATACAATTTTATGAGAATCTTTGATATATGGTCCTTTGTTATATGTTTTTTTTCTACAAGCTTAGAGAGAATATACCAAATACATTCAGATATATCTAAATTGTATATAAATATATCATATAATACATCTCTGAATTTAAGAAAATTTAAATCATTTATATTGACAATATAATGTATTATTTTATCACATATAATTCTATGTTGTAACATTAAATCTTCATTATAAGAATGTAGAACCTTAATATTTGTAATATTTTCTGTTTTAATTTTTGCCGGTAACTTAATTTTACAACATTTCTCATAAGCAATTTTGGTTGGCCTAGGTATATTAATAACTTCACAACAATTTAAAATATTATCTGGTATAAAACTTAACTCTTTAGTAATTAATATATATTTAATATCAACTCCTAGTGAGGTATTTTGCTGCATATAGCTATAAAAATTTTCTAATAATTCACTATGAATTTCATGAAAATATTTACATACTATTATACCAGACTTATCTGTTTTTGCTGATATAATATCAACTATTTGCTGATATATTTCATGCCATAACAATTTAGAATTACAGCCAAGGAGAGACATATCAATTTCATAATGAATATCGCTTACTTTCAAAAAATATTGTTGTTTATTATATGAAACACAGATTTTTCTCTCGTATTTTAATTCTGTTGGACTATATCGTTTAATAGAATTTAACATTTGCGTATATTTTCCAGTTCCATTAGGACCATAAAAAATTAAATTTTTAAAATCTTGTAATGTATTTGGAAATTTGTCAAATATTTTTTGTAATTTAGGGTGTAAATTGAATCTGTTATTTTCTGTAATATATTCTTCAAAATGTGTTTCATAATATTTCATTATTTATATAATATAAAATTCTTTTATTATCATATTTTAACCAATTATATTTTAACCAATTATATTTTATTATTTATACAACACTTAAAAACAAATACATATTATATCATAACATGAATTTAGTAAAATCAATCGAACAATATAATGATAAAAATATATTTTTTTGTGAACCCATCAAAAATAATATAATGAGTGATGGTAATTTTATTCGAATTTTATATTCAACTCAATCCTTCATACTAAATGGTATTTATATATTAATTAATTTAAATGATGTTACATGTGAAAAATTTTATAGTAAGTATAAGTGTAATTTTAACATTTCAAATAATAAAGATACAATTGATAATTTGAAATTAATAGAAGAAAATTTATTGAGAAAGTATAAGTCGAATAAAACAGCATCCTATAAAATATTGGAACAACTAAGGTGTGGCTATATTAAAATATTTACAGATGTTGGGAATAAGTCACAATGTGCGTTTGTTTTAAAGATATCTGGAATATGGGAAACTCAATATAATTACGGTTTAACTTATAAATTCCTTAAAGTAAATTAGCAGCTTTAATTTAATTAGCAAAATTAGCAATAGTGAAACCATCTGTTGAATAATATTCGAGTACTCTATATAACATTATTGAATTCATAGCTGTAATTACACTAATTAAATAAAATATACTAGAAGTTGTTTTCGATAATTTACCAGTAGTCTCAAAATTTTCATTTGTTATATTTCTGTAAAGTAAATACATCTGAATTAATGAAAGTATCACAATAGTATTACTATAAAAATTGTAATCCGCAGCAATATTTTCATTCATTATGTTGTTTTTGTATTTTATTAATAAATATAAAACAAATGTAATAACACCAAGAATAAACAAAAATGGACCATTTGTTATTAAAATGGATGATAAAAACTCTACTATAGAATCATTACCATCAATTGTTAATATAGTATTAACTGAAATAATTAAAATCATTAATATAGCTAAAATTACAACAGAATACCCAGCAATAAATGCGCCTAAAGAAGTTTCGGATGTCGTAAAGAACCCTAATATAAACGATATTATTCCTGCGATTATAAAAGCTTTATAAATTGTTGAATACCAATTACTCATTTATATACTTAAGTGATAATAAATTAGTAAATTATATAATTGCTTTGAGATTTTCCTTGAGTTCGTCAATCTGTTCTTGCATATTCTTCATTTTAGCTAACATTAATGGCAACAGCTCTTGGTAATTTACTGTTTTGTAACCAGACATATTATCTTCCACTAATTCTGGAAATACTTTTTCTACATCTTGAGCTAAAACTCCATAATGTATTTTTTGTGTTTTATCATTTTTATAATTGAATACAACTGGATTTAATGTAAATAAATCATCCATCTTAGCTTTTGAAATTTCGATAATATTATCTTTAAGTCTCATATCTGATGTATTGTATAATGAACCGGTTACTATTAAATCTGTAGTAATTAATATAGGTAATTTTTGATTAGATGTAGTTTGAACTAGTAATCCATCAGGTAATTTTTTATAAATCCATATAGACTGACTTGGTCCAGATACAACAAATTGTTTTATGTTTTGTTGAAAGTCATTAATTTTGCCTCCATAATTAGCAGATGTACTTATTATTGACATATATTATATTTAACTATTATATTTAAGTATTTTAGTTTTATTGTAAAAATTTATTAAAATATAAATTTATTAAAATATAAATAATATAGTATATTATAATATATATGTCAAATTTTAATAATACATATGAAAATAGGTCAAGAGAAATTTTTACAAATCAATTATATAATGTAAACACTTCACATCCTTTAATTCCAAGTTCTCAAGAGTATATGTTCTATAAAAAATTTGTATCTATACATTCAGAAGATAGAGATATGTTAAATTTTCCAAATTCTACTGAATTTGAGATTGAATTACCTGAAGATATTGTTAATGTATCTACTATCAAATTGGTCCAATGGTCGTTTCCTTCTAATTATAATACATTTTCTGCTTATAACAATAACATATTATTTGTCTTTAAAATAAATAATCCATATAATCCAGGCGCAAATGCTGTTAGTGATGTTTTAGCATACCGAATTTTTGAAGCATTATTTTATACTATGAATGACAGATATGATATAATAATTGAAGAAGGATTTTATAATCCTCAACAAATAGCTAGCGAAATGACAAATAAAATGAACGCAGCTGTAACATCGAGAATTAAGGCATATTTTACAGAAAAAGCAGCAACTGATCCATCATGGTCGAATTCGTTAACAGATTTTAATAATACAGGTGGATATACGCGTTTTATCGTTGTATATAATACTGTCAGTTGTAAATTATGGTTTGGAAATAGAAGTGACGGGTTTATATTACTTAATGAACTTGGGTTAGCAGCAAATGTTATAAGTGAATCATTATGTATTGGTGACAAAAAACATCTACCCGATTTTTCAAACTTAGGGTTACCTGGATACCTTGGTCTCTCCAGATGTAATACAAACGCAATAAGTGGATCCGACGTAGCTAATGTCGCAAATATTGATACATATAATGGAATCATTGTTCCTAGATTTTATTATGGCGATGTCACGCCAGGCGATGATGGTTATTGGTTACTTCCATACCCAAATTTAACTGGAAGTCAAGTATACTGGGTTGAACCTCCATATAAGATTAATTTAATGGGTGAAGGATTTATTTATATGGAAATAGCAGGACAAAATTGTATTGATGAAACTAAACCATATAATGTAAGTAATTTTACATTAACAACTAATCAAACAAATGGTGTTGTAAATGCTGCCTTCGCAAAAATACCTGTTCCATCGACTCCTATATCTCAATGGTTTGATAGAGATTCTATACCATATAAATTTTATTATCCACCTGCCGAGAGAATAAGACGTTTAAGATTCAGATTAAGATATCATAACGGACAGCTGGTTAGTTTTGGTACATTTAACTTTTCATTTATGCTAGAATTTACACTTATGTTACCAATGATTCTTCGAGACTCTAAGACAATTGTTTATCCTTTACCAATGGATCGTTAAAATTTTATACTTTATTAACATTTTATACTATATTACAATTTTATACCATATTTTTCAGATATCCATGATTTTAAAATATTTATCTCGCATATTTTATAATCTTTTCCTGTTTCGAGAGAAAACCTATTTATATCATGAAATGTTGGTTTTTTCATTTTTGAATTTTTATAAAATATATAATCACCTTTCAGACCTTTCCTTATTGATAAGCTTGAATTAATCTCTCGAATGATTCCAGAACCTTTTTCTAAAATTCCTTTCACTTCTTCAAAACTTATATTTTCTATTGGTCTATTACCAAGTTCTTTTAGATTTCTAGAATTATCTCCCCATAAAACATACAAACCATATTTCCCTTTTTTTAAAATGACGTCTTTGTCTTCATATTTACCTAAATTATATTGAGTGTTCGGACTTTTATTAGCATCTACAAGTTCATCTATTTCTAATTCATTATTTTTTAATTTTGATATGTCAATATTTTTTTTTACTGATTTAAATGATATCTCTTCTTTACCATCTTTCTCTTCGACACATTTAATTACAGGTCCATATTTACCTATCAAAAAGGTATTATTTTCATCTAGTTGAACTTCAAATTTAGTTTCATCTCGAATCATTTCAATTAATTCATCAACTTCTTTATTACAAGACTCACATAGTTGATGCCATACTAACTCTCCTTTTGCTATTTTATCTAATGATGATTCCAATAAAGATGTATATTCGTAATTAAATAATTTATTAAAATTTTTATCTAGAAATTCCATAACAATTATTCCTAATGGTTGAATAACTAATTTACCCTTTTCATTACCAAATTCTCTCTTGTTTTCTATTTCATAAATCTCTCCGTCTTCAAGTTCTAAGTCCCTACAAATAACTTCTTTCCCTTTGATGTCTTCTTTTTTAACATAACCGCGTTCCTGTATTTTATCAACCAATGATGAAAATGTGGATGGTCTACCTATACCTTTCTCTTCAAGAAGTTGGACTAATTTAGCTTCTGTATAATGCGGTTTCAAACCTTTCATTGTTATTTTGGAACAAATCTTTTTATATTGAATAGGTGATTCCTTTTTTATAGTTTGTAAATATTGATATTCTTTATTCTCTCGAGAGAATTTGTTTTCTACTATTTTCCATCCAGGAAAATCAATAAGTTCAGTTGTATATGAATATTTGAAATTTTCTGGCGCTGAAATATTTGCTGTTACTGAATAAAAAGAAGCAGCAACCATACAGCTCTCCAAAGTGTTCGTCCAAATAAGTTTATACATTCTTTTCTCTTTCGAATCTAGGTTTTCTGGAAGGTCCTGGAGAGAAATATCTGTAGGTCTTATTGCTTCATGTGCTTCCTGTGTGAATCCATTATTCTTTTCTTTCTTTTTACTCTGTTTTTTGACTCCTTCTATTTTCTCTCCATTTAATAAATTTGTATTCATGTATTCATTACTATACTTGTTAGTTATATATTCAGATACATTCAAAATAAATTCTTCACTATATACCTTACTATCTGTTCTCATATATGTAATATATCCTCCTTCATATAGCAGTTGACAAATTCTCATTGTTTCTTTAGGAGAATAGTGTAACTCGTTACTCGCTACTTGTTGTAACCGACTAGTCGTAAATGGCTCAGGCGGTTGTTTCAATGTTTTAACCGGCTGAGAGCATGTATAAATATGTGAAAAGTTGACACTTTTATCAAGAAAATTTATCATGTCATTTTCGTTGCTAATTTCTTTATTCAAATCAAATGACAAATTTGAATTTGTAAAATAACCAGTTACATTATAGACTTTTCTCTCGAGAGAATTATCAATCTCTTTCTGATTTTCATATATTAATTTAAGGGCTGGTGTTTGACATCGTCCGGCACTTAGAGCATTATCTTTCCCATTTTTAATTAATTTCCATAATATTGGAGAGATTTTAAATCCAACCAAAACATCTAATATCTGCCGCGCCTTTTGTGCTTCTACTAATTTCATATCAATTGTCCTTGGATTCTTTATCGCATGTTTCAACGCGGATTCTGTAATTTCATTAAACGTAATACGCTTTGTTTTATTTATATCTAAATCAAATAACTGAGCTACAGTGTAACTGATTTTTTCTCCTTCTAAATCAGCATCGCTTGACAATATAACATCATCGGCATTTTTAATCGCTTTTCTTAAGACCTCTATTTGTTTTTTTTTCAAAGGTTCATTTATGATTGAATATGTAGGCGTAAAATTATTATTAATATCAATGTCTTTCAGTGAAGCAATAGTTTGTAAGTGACCGTAGGTAGCTACACATTTATAACCCGGTCCCAAAAACTCCTCTATTTTTTTACATTTTGCTGGAGATTCAACTATTACAAGTGTTGTAGTGGTTTTGATTTTTTTCGACATAATTACATAAATATATAAAGTTATTTTTATGTAATTTACATATATTTATTTATTCATTTTTTTGAACTGCTTAAAAGATATATTTATTTCAGGTTTTTTGGGTTCAGGCTTAGCTTCTTCATTCGCATTTAATTTGTCTGCCTTTTTTAAAGCACTATCTACATACAATTCTTTCAAAATTGAACCGACTAAAAATGATCCTTCATGTTGGTCTAAATCTCCATCTTCAATTCTTTTTAAAACATCTAAAAACTTATTCAAAATTTGTATATCAATTTCATCCTTTCTTACTTTATTGTAAATATCAGTATAATATGTAAATAAGAAATTACATTCATTAACACATTCTTCATGAATTTTAGCATCATCTCCTCTATATTTTGCTTTTAGCATGATCATATTATTTACATCATTTCTGATAATTTGACTATGCTTTAAATTGCGTATAAACCCAGTTTGATCTTCAACATTATTCGCCTTAATCATATTCTGCAACTGTAATCTCTGTTTATCGTCCATTAATTATACTTAATATATTAAGTATTTTATTTAAACCAATTACTTTATTTATATATAAATATACCGGGTTTTACCGATATATTTATTCTTCAGAATGGTTTAGTTGTCTTATTACTGATTCACATAATATGAAAATAGGTTCTGAAATTTTTTGGGATTTGGAAGACCACAATATAAAATTATCGCTTTTTTAGCTTCGTATAATTTAGGTGAAAATATATGTTTGTTTTGAAGATTGTAAATATTCAATGGTGTAAATTAAAAATATTACTATTCAGGACTATAATATGGATATAAACATACTTTTGGAAAAATATTATCTATCAAGAATGTATAATATGGATATCGCGATTTTTGGATATAAATTGAATCTAGAGATTTTAATTTTAATCGGAGTTATTTATTTAATTTTAGTCGTACACACTTTGGCTGGAACTTGTAATATGAATAAAGTAAAAGAAGGTCTTGAGGTTATGATGAAAGGAGTAGATCCAACACATGGAACAGGCATACCAACAGATGAAATGCCAGGACAAATGCCAACAGATGGACCAGGAATGCCAACAGATGAAACAGGAATGTCACAAGGAACAGACATGACAGGAATGCCAGAACCAGAAGCAATGTCTATTCCTACCAATGCTAAGAACGGTCCATCTAAAATGAAGGGTAAAGTTACTGAATCATTTGTTGGTGCAAATACAAATTACGGTCAATCTTCTCCATATGATTTAGCCACACAAACTGTAGTTGATACAGCATCATGGAATCAACCTGATATGACTGTCGTGCCTGGCAAACCTTTAAGTGATGGTGTCAAGAAATTTTTGGCAAGAAAGCAACAACCAGTGCCCCTCCCAGAAGGACAATTAGATATGTTTGCCACCACACCATTTAAACCAGAATGTTGTCCAAATACGTATTCTAATAGTATGGGGTGTGCTTGTATGACAGGACAACAGTACAAC
>Ga0194123_10002993_pt1 | contig 20997 bp, 38 predicted proteins | sample TA2MahsurfametaG_5_FD_155479 | JGI IMG/M metagenome (GOLD analysis project Ga0194123, IMG submission 155479) | Freshwater microbial communities from Lake Tanganyika, Tanzania - TA2015023 Mahale A surface | ecosystem: Environmental > Aquatic > Freshwater > Lake | place: Tanzania: Lake Tanganyika... | reverse complement strand
CCCCATCAATTTGATTTAGATAGATATGAGCATCACCGAGACTCGCAATTAGTTCGTTAGGAATCATATTAACTTCTTTTGCGATAATTTCTAAAAGTAGTCCGTATGATGCCAAATTAAACGGAAGCCCCAATGGGACATCGTTACTACGCATATTGAACATCAAGGAGATTGCTCTGGTTGGAACATTTTGTTTATTCAATTCTTCGTCTGTATCATCTAATTGGTATTTAGTTTCTGCTAATTTATGTCTTTCATTCCATGTCAACTCTCTTGTATAAACTTGAAATCCATAATGACAAGGTGGAAGTACCATTTGGTCTAATTCACCTACATTCCAAGCCGAAACCATTAGTCGTCTTGAGTCTGGGTTTGTTTTGAGGTTGTGGATTAGATTAAAAATCTGGTCTGTGCCTTCTAAGTAATCTTTATGTTTTTCAATACCGTCAATTACTTTTAATATGTCATGTTGTCCTTCATGAAATCCTTTCCAACGTCTCCATTGTGCCCCATAGATTCTACCGAGTTCACCCCACTTCTTTGCAAACTCATCATCTGTTTTGATTTTGTTGATGAATTCTTCTTGTGTATACGGTGTCAAATCTTCACCACAATCTTCTCTTACTGGTTTCCAATTAAACCAATATCTCTTATAAACATCCCCTACCCAAATTGTATTTCCCTGTTCTAATAACCATTTTACATTTGTCTCTCCTCTTAAAAACCATAACAACTCAGTCACAATTTGTTTCCAAGCCATTTTCTTGGTTGTAAGTAATGGAAACCCTTCACTCATTTTATGGCGTATCTGTTTACCAAACACCGATAGTGTTCCTCCATTTCTAGTTTCTTTTTTTACACCATTATCAAGTATGTCTTGCAGGAGTGATTGATAATTTTTATCTAGGCTGTTCATTTATCAAAGTTTTTAATCGTTTAATTTCATCAATCACATCATAACCTAATTCAATTTTAGATATTAAGGTTAAATCCATAATTTGTTGTTCATACAGGTTAATCAGTTCCTGTTGTAGTTTAATTTCATCAATCACATCATCACCTAATTCAATTTTAGATATTAAGGTTAAATCCATAATTTGTTGTTCATACAGGTTAATCAGTTCCTGTTGTAGTTTAATTGTTGTTTCGTTGTTCATATTAAAGTGTCATTAGAACTATAATAATCATACCAACAATCCCTACTATTCCCATCAACAAAAGTATATCTTCTGGTTTATTTTCTCTATTCATAAGTTTGTTTGTTTGAGATATCGAATGTTTGTATTTTTGCATCCACCTCTTTTAATTCAGACCAGGTTCCCAAATAAGTTACGGCTCTGGCTTTTCGATTATCAATCCAAACATATTCTTGGCCATCTTTAATTGTTGGTTTATCCATAATCAATCCATGATATTTAAATCCGTTTAATTTCAGCCACTGTTCAGTCTCAAATCTGTCTTTGGATTCACGAGCGGTAAAAAATGTGATTAGATTACCTTCGTCATACCATTTATTTATAATTTTTTGTGCGTCCATAAAAGGTTTTGCGCTAGAGTACAAATGTGAATCGTCATTTGAAATATCTTCGCATATAGTTCCATCAATATCAATAAGAAATATTCTGTTCATTTTTTAGAAATTTAAATTTCTATCCAGTTGAATTTTTGTGCAAATGAAGAATCTTTGCTTACTCTTTCCCAAAATTCGTTTTCTGTCATAATTCTGGTACAATTTTGATGTGGATCGTTAACTAGATAATCATAATCAATCTCTTCTAAGGACAATGCAAATTCACAATACCTTGTGTACATGACAGAAGAATCTGGGTGAGTTCCGGGTAATTTTTCAGAAAAAAGATCTTCACCTTTATAAAATGGGTGTTCCTTACTCATTCTGTCAATTCCCTTAGCCCAAAGAATAGCTATTACTAGGGTTAAGCCGAAAATTATCAATGCTACCATAATTTATTTATTTATGTTATTCATTTATTAAAGTTTTACCTTGTATTATATCAATACTACTATAGTTTTCATATGGGAAATATACACCAAAAAATTAGTGAAGTCAAAAAAAGTTTATTCAAGAAAAAACTAGAGGTAATTCATTCCAAGATGTTGTAAATTTTTGTGATTTGAATTCTTGTTTCATTTCCCATTTTTTTTGTTTGTTTATTGGTGGTATCAACTTTTCAAAATTACTAGGAAATAATGTGTTTTGGATCACATTTTGTGGTACGAGGTTATGGAATGTAACTCCACATTTTTTGTACGTTTTAAGATTGGAATACATATCTTCCAAATGTTTGGATATTTGTGACCAAATTTCAATTTCATCATTCATTGATTTATCAAAAGTAATTGTTTTAGATTTACTATGATTTTGATCTTTGTGTGTATTTCCTGACAAAAAAATTGTAGCTGTTGTTGTCGCCATTTTATTTTGGTTTAATTTTTTAACCCCTGACTTAATGTAGTTATACATGGCTTCACTAATTTGATCCAAAGAATTAATATCTTGACCAAAAGATCTTGATGATGTCAAGTTCTTTTTTAATTTAGGTTTTAATTGAACATGGAAACAATATGAACCTAAAAGTTCGTACTTTGTTCTTAAACCATTAATATTTGTAAGTTGTTGTACTAAACCATCCGAGGTATTTACGAATTGACCTACACTTTCGATCCCGAGTGATTTCATTTTTTTTGACCATTTTCTTCCAATTCCCCAAACGTCACTAACATCAACACTGTACAATAAGTTTCTGAAATTAACTATATCCCAAAATGAACATAACCCGTTGTATGTTTTGTCCTGTTTTGCCATATAGGATGTAAGTTTAGCTAGTGTTTTATTGGGGCCAACACCAATACTCACTGGTATTCCAACTTGGCGTTTAACCTCAAATTTAATTTTTTCTAATACATCTTTGAGGTTTTCAAAATTAATATTTGAGAAATCAACAAAAGACTCGTCTATTGAATATACCTCAACATTTAAGGAATATTTTTTAATGACCGAGAAAACTCTGTCTGAGATATCCCCGTACAAATTATAGTTTGAGGAATACACACAAAACCCATGTTTATTCATGAAATCTTTTTGTGTGAAATATGGATCACCCATTTTGATCCCAAGATCTTTTGCTTCTTGTGAACGAGCAATTACACAACCATCGTTATTTGATAATACAACCGTTGGTTTTCCAATTGATATTGGGTTCATTAATCTCTCACACGAAACATAGAAATTATTACAGTCGATTATTGCTATTTTTTTTTCCATTACTTTTTGCTTAAAACCCAAACAATTTTTCCCCAGAGATCAACACTATTTTGATACTCTTGAATTTTAAAATTTTTGTTTTGTATAGTGACAACAAGATCACCTTCAGATGGTTCTACTGACCTGTCAATGACTAATACATCATTATTTTGAATACCGTGGACTGGTACCCCAGAATATCTGAAATAAAAAGTAGAATAAACGTCATTTACGATCAGATCATTTAGATCTAATCTCTTTTCGACGTAACTCTCGGCAGGTGAAGCAAAACCAGTTGTCGTGGTTTTGATTCCTAGTAATTCAGAAACCATAAAAAATCAAACAAACATTGTATCATCACACCATATGGGTGACTTTTCATCAATATAAGCATTAACTACCTTAAAGTCAAAATATTCCACCGCTTCAGTAGATGATAATCCCTGCGCTAATAAAATCTGTAAACATTTGTCAATTGAATACACTACTCTGTGTGTTTTTTCATCAATCCCTATGATCGCTTTATCAAATCCTTCAACTATACTGAAATTTTCTTTTGGGTATGCTTCATATAACTTTTCTAAATCCATAATTAATTACACTTACAACTTCCTTGCCATTTTCCACAAATGCAAGGTTTTGTATTATCTTTTGTTAGTTTATGACCATCCAAAACATATTTTATGTTATTGAGATAAGTCCAGGCATTTTCTCCTTTATCGTTCAATGGAAAATCGGTGCCGTTATTAGTTAGTTCTTCCCACAAAAGTTCAAACTGAAGATCAATTACTTTCAAAAGATATTCAGGTGATTCCATTTCTTTGCTCATAGTTCAAGTTTTTGTATAAAATTGTCAATCAAAATTTTTGCGGTTGAATAATTTGTTGCCAATGGGATTTCATGGACATCACAAACCCTCAGGAGCATTTGAACGTCTGGTTCGTGTGGATGTTTGTCCAAGGGATCTCTGAAAAACAAAACCGCATCCAACTCGTGTTTAGCAACCATAGCGGCGATTTCTGCATCACCACCTTTCGGGCCTGAATTCACGGTTTCAATATTATTTACACCAGAATACATAATTCTTTGTCCTGTTGATTGTGTCGCTACGATCTTTACACGTTTGTCTGTAAAAAACTCAAGACGTTTCATAACAAAAGCAACAATATCAGCTTTTTTTCCGTCGTGAGCTATTAACGCTATCTTCATAATTTTTTATATTTTTTTTGTAAACAACCTCAACACTTATAGGACCACTCCTAGTAACAGTGTAGTCGTATTTCCAAGTTTGTTTACTATGTTCGTCTTCGAAAACCCTAGTAAATTTATCAGGATTACTTATTGAAGATTTTTTTTCCATCTGGATTGAAATACATAAACCGATGAGATTTTAACTCGTTCTCATACTTATACTGAACAATAAGACCACTTTCACTTAAAAACGTATTTTCGCCTAAGTTGTGATGAGTATCAATTATTTCTGACAACATTTCTCTCGCCATATTGTCAGATTTAGTTGTTTGAGTACACATAATGTTTTTTACATTACCCCACTTAAAAAAATACATTGACATTAAATCAAATTTTGGATGATTGGTGTAAATAGTCCAGTAGTTATCCGTATTAATACGTTCCCATTCAGTTGTTCCAAACTCTAAACGATTTCTTTGTTTGATTTCGGTACTAGTAAAACCAACCATTGGTTTTTGACCGTAAGCCACAAAGGAAATGAGGTTGATCATAAAAAGTAGTAATAGTTTTTTCATCGGTGTCTTTTAAGTAATTCAATTATAGTAAAAATTTCATTTTCTTCAAGTAAAAGGTCATTCCAATATTCTCTGTCAACAGAATAAGATTGACCTTCTGGAGATACAATATGTTCTTTCATCTCAAAAAAATTCAAAGCGTCAGTAATACACATTCTAACCTCTTTGTCCTCTAACGGAAACTCAAAACATGCTTTTTTATTTTCAACATCAAAATAATAAACAAGACGAGCCTCCGTACCTTTTATTATTTGTTTCTTCATTTTGGTTTTGAATTATATTTATGAAAAGCCGTGAACAAATATACGCACGAAAAATAAATATACCAAACTTTTATTATGTACAAAATAATTTTTTTCCTAATCACAATTCCATTCCTCTCTTTGGGTCAAACCACCGAAAGAAACCAAAAATTACAAAAAAGAAACGATCGTTATAATTCAAAATCTTTTCGGACACCATCCAATAACTGGAGATATACACCTAGGACCGTTGTTCCAAGATACTACACACCATATTATAATCCACCTATCATATACGATTACTGGAACCCCCCATATATTTACTCTCCGTGGCGTAGTCGTATTTGGGATCCAACACCACCACCAAGGATCAATAATTACTATTACAACGACCGGGTTACAACACCACAGTCCATACCTCAGGTCACACCTCGGATTCAATTTACACCAGTCAAACATACTCTAGGAATGACTTTCCCTATTAATCCTAGTTTCGATATGGGTATGGGTGTATATTACGCTGTAGGTCGAGAAAACGTGTTTGTTGTAACGTACAAATTTCCTGTTACATCAATTGACAACTATGAAAATATTTCGATAGCGGACGTTACATCTTGGAATGATCGATATATCACAACCGATAAAAACTTTTCAGAGTTTACCGTTGCTTATGGTAAAAGATTTGGTAATCTTACACCTTATCTAGGTCTTGGAGTGATTACCAAAAGATCTTATCCAAGGTATTTTGATGAAATGTACATTTTAGGTTATGATGGATATTACAATATCTCAGGAACCAGAGAGACTCAAAGTCAGGTTATTAGTGGTTTGTTATTGGACTTTGATATGTTTAATTTGAACTTGAGTGGTTCGATACTCAGTGTACCAAATGTATCGTTAGGGTTTGGATTTACGTTCTAAAAAAAGAGGGTTCGCTCCCCAGCGAACCCTCACCCACGACTAACACATTTCCTCGGCTAATTCCCACAGTTCTGTGTTAATTTTGTTGACCCTATCGAAATCCTTGAGTCCACGTGAGACCCTGGATCTATATTTAGAGCCACTCGGATATGATACACCACCACGAATAAACTTCTCTTGAACCACGTTGAAGGTTGTCCACATATTCTTTGATTGATCCGCCTCTCTTTGAGGATCAAGAACATTTTCGTAGGACGAGTTTCTAAGCTTTGGATTAAGCCATTTGATGTTCCAAGCCTTGTCTACGTACTGACACTGCTCATCGAATGTCAGTTCTCTTTCGGTCAAACGCTTCACTGATTCAGCGATCACTGGAAGTCTTTCAACGAATTCATCAGTTACCCTCCTTACTTCACCCAAGTCGAAATTCATATGCCTCACGGTGAATTTCTGCGATATTGAAGTTGGTACTGTCAGTCCATTAGAACATACCAACCTGTGAAGACCAGTTGCGAGACTGAACCCGCTCTTACCATCGTGTGAGTTAGTGAGAATAATCTCAGGGATGGTGTCACCAACTTGACTTGTACCTTGAAGTTTCATACGGACAGTATGTTTTGCAAAAGTAGAATTTCCTCTTTGTGAGGCTGAGGAAATTGTCCATCCTTCGTTCAAGAAATTCTCAACAATTTCTTGGGTTGGAACGAAGACATACTTAGATGACAATGTTGGTGCTGGCCCTTTTGTGAAAACAGAAGGAACATCGTAGTGTTGGAGGGTTTCGAGTGTGTGTATCATTTTGTCGTTGTTTTGTGATACAAATATAGTTATTTTTTTTGGTTTGACAAACTATTTATAAATAAATTTAAAAAATGTTTTCCACATATCAAAAAAACAGATTTAGGAGGTTAATGAATCTTATGGAACAAAAGTCACCGACCGATTATCTTAAAGAGTTTCAATCATCAAACTATCAAAACTTGAGAGAACTTCTGGAATCAAATCAAGAATTACTCAACAAATTGAAAGAATACACTGATCTTGAATCAGTTGATGATATCGAAAGTTTTCTTACAAAACCAAACAAAACAAAATTGATGAGGATTATGTTCGAGGCAAAACAAAAAAAAGACATCGATGTATTTGAACTCATCGATGCCTTTTTCAAAACCGCACAATCTTTCTACTAAGATACGATATCAACAAGCTCAATATCGAAAATTAAGGTCTCACCAGCTAGAGGATGGTTCATATCTAAGACCACGTATTCTTCAGTGATGTCTTCAATAATTGCTTGGATTGGTCTTCCGTCGTGAGTTGATCCTTGAACCATATCACCCTTGTTAAACTGATCTAAGTTATTAAAGTTTTCTCTGAGTACCTGAACAGTTGCGTCTGGTCTACGATCACCATAACCTTCACTAGGTGGTATTTCTACTTGTTTCATTTCACCTAGAACCATACCAACCACTCCGTTATCAAACCCAGGAATCATTTGTCCAGACCCGACTTGGAAATCTAGAGTACTACCTCTCTTGTATGAGTTATCAAACTCGTTACCATTTTTTGTGTTTCCGACATAATGCACCTTGATTAAATGTCCCACTTCTACTTTTTTTTCCATTTTTTTTGTTTTTTAGTTTTAGTCTTCTTTTTTTTGTTCGAACGTTTCTCGTCCATCAATAATTTTGTTAACACCCCATATTTCAGCAAAGTACTTATCATTCACAACTCTTGCAATAAACTCAGTTTTTGACATAGGGTCAGCAGTGGTCATCATATAGTCGTTGTAATACCTCTCGTAAGCTTGGGAAATGGTTTTAAATTGATTTTCCATATTATTCACTGTGTCTATATCGAATGAACGTAAGACTTACTGGTGTCCTAAGAATAGGAGCTTTAATGCCATCATCTGATGATTGAATTACTTCATAAAAATGTCCTTCACAGCGGATTGTAATTACATCTTGAATTGTTTCCATATGATCGGCATTCACTTTGAGAACTCTTGTTTTAGTGTTGAAATCTAAATAAATCATAATTTAATTTTTTTTTGGTTTTAGTTGTTAATTTTTTGAGTGTGATCGAATTTTTCGTTTTGTAGTATTTCATCGCTATCCATTTCCCGATTGCACTTCCAGATGTGTAAAAAATCAAGATCCAAAAATCTCCTTTAAAAAGACTATCAATTGATACAAATGATGAAGAAAGACCGATGAGATTAATAATGACTGAGTTGATCATCAACTCTCTGGTTTTATCCTCTTGTGTAAATTTTATTTCGAATACTTTGGAAATGTTAAATGTGAGTTGTAATAAAAATACTAAGAGATAAGTCATTAATTACAGTTTATGTGGAATTGGTGAAACGTTTGGTTTTTTCCTGGATCAACATTTCTGAAATAATAACATGATTTTAACCCTAATTTATTTGATGATATAGTTTTATAAAATCCTACGGGTATTGAAGCTCCTCCCGGTACTTTTGATGGATTTGGTGAAAACTCCAAAACAATATGAACCTGAACATCATTTGTTGATTTTGCGAGTGTTCTTTCGTATTCCTCCAGTTCCTTCCAAGGCCCTCTGTTGAGTGATTGATGTTGTAAGGCTGAATTCAAATACGTGAACGTCATTTTGAGTAAGACAATATCACATCCAAATGCTGCCGCTGGTGCCATATGACCTTTATCATATTCATTTTTTGCATAATCATCTCCGTTTGATGTATGAATGGTTTTTTCGGTATAGAAATCAAGACCCTTACGAGAAACCGTATTTTCTGAACACTGAACCGTGTATTTAACCCATTTTGGTTGTTCCAAAGTCTCAGAATAAACCATTTCGAAAATGGCATTCTTTACATAAACACTATCCCTTTTAGATTGAGAGAATGTTATAATTGAAACAAACTGGAGAATTAAAAGTAATGATATTTTTTTCATAATATTTTTAAAATATAGTTGATAATGCAACAGCAATACCAAGTAATATGGTAAACCCTAGTGCGGTTACAAAAAGTTTTAGGGTTATTTGACCGATGCAGTTAAGTATTTGTGTCATTTTTGTATTCTTTTTTTATGTTTTCTAGGTTTTTTCGGATATGCTCTGAGTATGGAACTTCAGGATTTTGTCTTACGGTGGTTTGAGTCACTAGGAACAATTTATCCTTGAGTCCCATCTCTTCAGCTTCATTAATCATTTCCATCAAATAGTATTCTTGTGACATATCAGTTTGGTGTTGGGATATCTTGTGGTGGATTGTTTTGTGAAATTAATGCTTGTTCTGCTTCAAGTATTTTGGTTGCTTCGTGAATCATATTGTCGTTTGCGTTGTTATACGGGCCATTACCATATTTACATCCACATAAAGGTCTACCATGTCTTCTGAGAATTTCTCTAGCTTCTTCTAAATTCATTTTTTTTGTTATTATATGAGGTTTATTTTTTTCATAAGTATAGACATGGATCTAATTTTTTCAATATATCAATCAATTTTTTTTGTAGATTAAGACCTCCTCCGACTGGTACGACGAGCACTGACAAGTTCCTCTTGGGTTGGTGGGCCATCAACCGCAACAGTCTTGAGGGCTTCGATTTTGGATTTTATCCTTTCGGTCAAAGGGTTCTCACCTAGGTCAAATACTTCCTCTTGAGTTGTGATGATACATTCGTCCAATACTTGGTAAGGAATTCGAACAAAGAATGTATCACCATTATAAAACTCAAGTGGAGATTGATGAGCAAAACAAGCATCAACCAGTTTAAGAAAAATTCTAAATTGTTCCGTGTCAACAAATGACTCTGATAAAAGTTTACCATGTGTCTCGTGAATGACATTTATACGATGTGTAGTTTTCATAGGTTAAAGATAAGAATTAAAATTGTTTTTTACAAATTAAAACTAAGAAAATTTTGGACTAGCACCCAATAAAACAGAATTTCTAAAACAAACGACATCAAGTGGTTTCTTGATTTTGTGACGTTTCATTACATCTTTGACGATGAATTCGAATTCAGGTTCTGGTATAGTGTGACTATTGTAATCTATTACTTTTTGTCCATTCTCATTCAATGGAGCATCTTTGAGTAATTGATCAAAGTCTGCCGAGGGAGTTGCGTGTAAATACAACTCCCTCATACAGTCAAAATAGGCGATATCAAATTTTTTATCATTCAGCATAAGTTCCGACTTTAAGGTTACCATCAAAAGTTAAATATTGTCCGACATGTAAAGCGTCGATCATATAGTATTTACCACCCATGCTTTTGTTCATCGCTTTCATATCGATTGAACTGATTTCAGTATGACCTACAATCTGAACAAAAGTCTTTTTTATGGAATTTTCTTTAACCCTTCTTTTATTAGACGCTAAAAGTGCTTGTGTACGAATCCAAACAGGAGATTGAGTCACATCATCACCGTAAGGATCCCAACCAGAGAAACAGAAAGCTCTCGGTTTGAATTTGAACATATCATTCAACTTCTCAACGAGATTTTCACAATCCCAACCATACATTCCAAAAGTATTATTCATCCAAACATGACTAACCCCGGCATGTGTACAAAGAAATTTGTCAAACGAATAAGCCATTTGAAGTTGTTCTAGGTTTTCAGACAATACTGTGGATATGTCAAATTGTAACCGGGGTTGAAACCCTGAGTATGTTTCACCGATGTGCATGTAGTGAAGGTCGTGATTACCAACAAGTAAGACCACCTCTTTATCACTTGACTTTTTGAAGTCAACTATTTCCTTGAAGTTGTGTATTTGGTCTACACCCGGAACATCAAAACTATCAAAATAATCACCAATGAAAATAACTCTGTCAGGATTTTCTTTCTCGACAATTTTTTTCCAAACGGAACGTCCGTGGATATCTCCCAAAAATAGAGTTTTCATATAGCAAATATAGTAAACTAATTTGGAATTTCAAAATTCTGACACAAATTTTTTTTCTATTTTTTCAAAGTTTGGATGTATTCGTACAATCCGTCCAAATCTTGACAAATTAAATTCTCATCTTTGTCTTGACAGGTTAGATCCTCTCTTTTACCAAAGTCTTTTTCGTAACACCACCAAGAAATCATATCTTCACCATCAACACCAAAACATTCGACCATTAAATCTTTAATCACACTATTCAATGGGTCATTCAGCTCGACTAAATCAACACCCAAACGATATAAGTCATGAATCATATTATCATGTTTTTCTAATTGTTTAATCAGATTAAAAAATACTGTCTTATCCATTATTCAGAGTTTAAACAAATACAACAAGAAATTATACATATTTTTCAACTTTTTCGTGGTGATCATTACTCATCATTGACTTGATGGGTTGATTGTTCATCAAACTTAGAACTTCATTAAGTGATATAGGATACAAATTGTTTCCGTCAACACCGATATCCATTATTTTACCAAGACCCATTCTTTTGTTTTGTGGTAAATGGACGTGACCGTGTAAGTGGATAACGCCTTTGGCCAAATTATTCCAACTGGCAATAGGATAATGTGACAATACAAAATCATTTTTGACCAAGGTATTGTGAACGTAGTGAGAGACATTCAATTCAACATACTTATTTACCGACAAAAACAGAGACTGACAGTCTTGTTTATTGTTTGCAATATGGTGATCGTGATTACCTAATACTAAATGGATGTTTTGACAAATTAATCTTTTTCTAAAGTTTTCAATTGATTCAAAACCACCGAAACTCCAATCACCGTTATGGATCAAGATGTCATCTGGCATAACCAACTCGTTGATATTATTAACCAGTGTATCATTCATCTTACTCAAAGACTCGAAATTTCGTACCGTTTGAGGATCTTTCCACCGGGTGGTTGCAGAACATATATTCGCATGGTTAAAGTGTGTGTCACTAGTAAACCAAAGTTTTTGATTCGGGTTGAGGGTCAGTTTCATCGTTTTTTTTTTCAAATATACAACAAAATATCAAACAAAGTTTGGAATATTCACACGAACACAAGATTGAGGTTGGCCCTCATTCATCCAAAAATTATTAATGTATCCCATAATGTTGGCAGATCCGATCGGATTAGCCGAATGAGTATACACTTGTGGAAAAACAATACCAGATGATTTTTTTTCTGACCTACTCTCTTGAGTAATATAATTGTCAAGATAATGATTGACCAACCACTTAGCGCAATCCATTCCAGTCTTTTCAAGAATGTTTGAGTAATCTAGTTTGTAATTAGGACTTACGTTGGTGAAATACTCTGTCATAGCTGTATCACCTAAATCATGATCCAAGGAAATTACATCTATGTTCTCCAATCCTATATTCGTTACCGTTTCCACGAACTCGTCATAATTTCTAACCACCACCCAAATATCTTCTTTGGGTGTTCTAACGTCATCTAGGTAAATTTGTTTTTTCATATCTTTCAAAGATAAGTAAAAAATTACAATTTTACAAATTCTGGTTTAATTATTTTCCATATCAAACCCGAATAATCTTTATCATCATACATCTTAAATAAGATTGCTGGGTACTTATGCTTTTTGGCAAGTTCAGCGAAACTGGGACGAAATTCAAAGTCATCGGATCTACTCAGAATCTTAAATATGAAATGATACTCATTCTCTATTTTAGTGTATTTATCCATTAGTTCATTTGAGTATTGGTGAATCTTATCATAAAATTCATCGGGAACATCGGTTAGGGTTGATAGAATATCACCACCATTAGAAAGAACTTCCCATACTGCGGTAGTAGATAAGTTAGTCATTATTTTATGTAAACGAACATATTCTTCGAATTTGATTTTCATTCGGAAGTTGCCAGGAAAATACCTTAACACAAAACCTTCTTTGTTGGTTTCGTTCTTTTCTTTTAATAACTTATACAATTCATCTGAGAAGTCAAAGTGTTGTTCAGTTTTAACTATATCTTCTTTTTTAATACCATTAAAAGCAAAAATAGAGCAAGCAGTAGTCCAGTGAAGTTCAGTATCATTAGTTGGATTCCAATTATATGATTCATTCAATACTGCAGACAAAAATACCACCTTTTCTTCACCTCCATAGTCCACGACAATTCTGTTTGATTTTTTATTCATTTTTAATGTGTTTACAATTGTCAAAATGCCATCGGTGTATTAACCCTTCACCACCTTCTTTACCACAATATGGACAAGTCACTTTTTTTCTTGGAATACCCTTACTTAAAGACGGTTTTCCTGTTTTAGATTTACTAACAATACTATTTTATAAATAAATCTAATATATTATCTCCACCAAGTAAGCGTATTCCTTCATCCAAACTTTATCAAAGACAGGATATTTTCTTTTAAGAATTTCCATACCTCTTATTGCTTGGTCTGAAGTAAATGAACCACGAGTTGCCATAACCCACTCGCCTTCGTAGTTGAATAAGATACCTAACGAACCATCTATTTTTTCTTGGATGTAAACATAATCACCTTTGGTTGGTATTATACCTTTACCCGCAACTTCTTCGTAGTTAAAGAATTTTGGGAATGGACGAACTAATATCTTATCGGTTTTATTATCAATTATAAGACCTCTACATTGTAAAGTAATCTCATCCCACAAACTTTCATATTGAACCTTTTCGGTATAGTTCCATATAGTAAGTGGTAGGGTCGGATGTGTTTGTGACCTGACAAGTCCGTTCAACTCATAGGTTTTAAGAATTTGGTAGTCCATTGGCTAATTTTTCGAAATAATCATCAAGATCCTTTGTAGTCATATATGTTTTATCAAAATCAGGCTCTAATGTCTTAATTTTTTTGAGAGTGTCTTCCCTTGTTCCAACTTTGTAATAATGATCTTCAATAGCATCCGCCAAATCTTGAATGTATCTTGGTGCCGCAACTGAAATTCTTAAATCATACCAACTCCACTTTGTTTTATGATCGTAGAATGTAATTCCTTTGGTCAATCTATTATGTAAATTATGTAACTTCCAATTACGAACCCTTACAATAGACTTGTCGTTACCGAAGACATGAAGGAACCTAAGAAACCAACGAGGACACCACCAAGGTTTTGCCTCATAGTCCATAACTAAAACCAATGGAACCATAGCTTGGTCGTAGTATTTGTAATCAGGTATAGATCCCAAATAACCATACTTTTCGGCAAAGTTTTTGGGAAAGAATATGAAACGAAGATCACTCCACTCCATATCCCTAGTATAGATTATTCCTTTTTTTCTACCTTTCCAGAAAAAAAGAGATTTTCCAAAATCTTTAGCTCTATCTACAAAAGGACGATTGTCCTTGACTCGAACAAATTTAATTTTTTCCATAATAGTACAAAGATAATCTAAGGAATTGTGAATTCCAAATTTTTTTGAAAAAAATAATAATTAATTCGAGTGTTCTAAGTGAAATATAACCTTTTTATGTTTGTTGTTTTACTACCATAAACAACGCTTTATCAATTGTGAACCCATTATTAATGAAATGTTTTAGACTAGATACATTACAATGTGCAATTAATGGTTTACCAAGATCTTTTATTTTCATATTTCTATATTCCCATAAAAGTTTGTAGATACCTTTACCTTGATGTTCTGGAACTACAAAAGCATGTCCCAAGTAAATATGATTAGGATGTTCAACGTATGAAACAACTCCTACCAAAACATCATTCAGATAAGCTCCTTGGTATGTTGCGGATCTATCTAAAAGTGTTGGTCTTAAATGAGACAACTCACTTTCAACCTCCTCAAATTTTGTCGTTCTAATTTCCATAATCTAAATACAATCAAATTACAAACCAACCGGGAATTTCTCTTTCTTTCCACTTGGTGAAAGCTTTTTTAGCGCCAATATAATAATTTCGATACGATTGGATAACATCTTCTGTCTTGTATTCATCAGGCATCGCGAGTGGTGGTTTGGTCAGTCCTATGTCTTGGACTTTCAATTTGTTCACCAGGCACCATTCCAGAACTTGTTTGGATTTGTGTGTTTTTTTGTATCGATGTGTATATTCTCTGCAAAGTTCCAAACCAAGTTCACAGAGAACTAGGTAATTGGATAAAGATTCTCGAACCCAGATAGCGCAAGGGTGATTTTTATGGACTATCCTATAAGGTATATCCGATTGGTCATCTTGGAGGACGTGGTGAGCTGTACAGAGTAGCTGTGCGTACTCCACAATCATTTTTGTACAGTGTTTGTCACAGTGGTATTCTGCACACTTTTTAAGATCCCAATCCAACCAGAAAATATTCATGTGTCAAATATAAAAAAGGGACACCGATGTTGGTGTTCCTTTCAACAAAATTATATGAACTTAAAGAATTTTTCTTTTTCAAACCTAAATTTTGGAACGTTCGCCAAATAGTCTTTAGTTTCATCCCTGTAACCCAAGGTTAATATACACGCTGAGGTCAGATTTTCGGCACTCAAATTTAGAACCAAATCTACTTGGTCAGCCATAAAGCCTTCCATAGGTGTGGAGTCTACATTTTCAGTAGCCGCGGCAACCAATCCAAAACCAAGACCGATGTAAGCTTGTTTTTTTGCCCATTCAACTCTTTGTTCTTGTGACATCTGAGTGACATTCAAATTAACAGCATACCTGTATTGATCAAGTGATTCTACATCCATACCTCTAGAGTTTGCGACTTCAACAATAAATTCATCAACCAGATTTTCGTCGATGTTTGTTTTGGCTGCAAAAACTAAGACCGCTGAAGCATCAACAATTTGTTGTTGACCCCAACAAGCGATCTTTAAATCCTCTCTAATTTCAGGACTTTGGACTACAATTACTTTATATGGTGTGAGACCAAATGAACTTGGGGCCAAACGAATTGCTTCCAATATACGATTCATTTTTTCTTGAGGTATCGTATCACCATTCATACTTTTTGTTGCATACCTCCAATTGAGTTTTTCGATTAAATTCATAATTTTTTTTCTAAAAAAATAGTTTCGAATGAAGAAATGTCAAACGAATTCTAATTCATCTCCAACTGAAATACCACTATTTTTACAATAACCTCCCGGTAATTCTAGCACCATACCACCATAACCTTTGTACGATGGACAATCATCGGATCTACAAGGAGGACAGTTGTGAGAAATTGATTCAATTTGATTATCATCAATAAAAAGAATATCCAAAGGAATAATACAATTTTTCATCCAAAAGGATTGTAGACCAAACTTGGGTAAAATGAACAACATCCCATCAAACCCATCAAAAGTTTTGTTCATCATACCTTCCATCGTTTTTTCTGGTGAAGAAATAACTTTACAATCTAGGTTCGTGTTATTTATTTTTATAATCATATTTATTAAATATTTGAAAAATGAAAAGATACGGAGGAATATTAGTAATCGTAAAAGACGAATGTCTGCTGTGTAAACGAAACAGTTCTGGTGATAGACCGGGTGAATGGAGTATTCCTGCTGGGAAAATTGAACCAAACGAAATTTTAGAGGATGGTGTGAGAAGGGAATTTTTCGAGGAAACAGATCTGGAGTTAAAAGGTGATATTAAAAAAGTTGCAATTATTTTGAGAAAAAACAGAACTGGTCTTAAATCAAAAGGATTATTCTACGTTTTCCTATCAAAACAAAACAAGAAATTATTTCCTAATTTGCAAAATGCAATCGATGGTGATGAACACACTGAATGTGGATATTTTTCAAAAGATAATCTTCCAGACAACGTATCGTTAGGATTACGTCGACTAATTTCAAGACTTCTAAAGTAATTTTTTGTACAAAGTATCACTTTTCACTACTTTTTGCAAAAAATCTATTTCTTCTATTATTTTCTCAACCTCAATTTTTTGTTTTCCAAAAACCAACTTGAAGAATTCTGTTTTGTTTTCTCGAAGATTTTTCAAATCTTCAAGTAGTTTTTCAATTTCCAGTTTGACTCTCTCTGATTTTTTCTTTTAGTTTCTCTACAAATTCGTTTTGTATCATTTTGGTGAATTTAATATAAGGTGTGTCATCAGATTCAGGATCATATCTATACTCACCCGCTGGTGGTCTTTTAGCTCTACCCAAATAATTTAAACCAGAAATGTTTGTTATACATTTGTGACCACCACTCATAGCTTGTATTAAGTCCCAACAACTTATCTTAACATCATCCAATTTTAAAAAATCATTCTCACTTAAACTATAATATGGACGTTTCATAATTTGTATAATGTTTTCTAACTGATTGTCAGAAACAATACCCGAATATTTTGTACCAAAGAGTGCGGCAAAATCCTTGAACGTAAATCCAACGGACTCGTCGTTGACAGATTTTTCAGCGATATACTTTATGGTTGACAAAGGAACAAGTCTTTCTTTTAATTGTTTTTCCCATTTTCCGATTACTTCTTGCGCAATTTCTCCGAGGTTTACACCTTTTAGACCTCTCTCTTCTTTGAATGGATTACAACTTGCTTGAACAAGTCCCATTGGCCATGCGATCACTAAAAAATCAGCGTTTGGATGAATTTTGAACGGTGTGTACCTATCATACGAACCAGGTTTCATCATAGATCCTCCACCGTATTGTACAATAATTGAATCATCCAACTTAACATTCGGACTGTCCTGCATTTGTTGAATGTAGTCCTTCATATTATTTTGTAAAATTTGGGGATTTACATAATTACGTTTTATCATCAACTTTTTGATCCGATTATAAATTGAAAGTAATGAAGGTTGGCAATTCATTACTAGATCATCTAAAAATCCAGGTTTGTTTTTGAAGGCTAGTAATAGTTTGTTACAAACCAAACCTAATAATATTTTGTTCCTTTTTAATTCTTTTTGTTTATCTAATCTGAAAATGTAATTGATAACATCGTCGGTGGTAACACCATTTCTCATAAAATCTGCTGAATCAACCATTGATATCAATTTGATATCATCATCTGGAAATATGTCCACAGGAGACACTTTCTGAGATATTGTAGCCACATTTGATCTAGATTGTCCAAAATATTTGGACTTTGTTTCTTCAGCACCAGCTTGTCTATCATGGTGGTCTGTGTGTATCACAAACATAGGTTTTCCGTGGGCAAAATCGACTAAAACAGGCATTACATCTCCGTTAGCATCAGGTTTTTTTATTGAAAATTCTTTGTCTCCGTACTGAATTATTTCACAATCTATTACCTTGATACCATTGTCATCAAGGTATTTTTTCATTCCTAAAGCAGTAGTAACTCCGTCTAAATCTTGGTGATAATAAATTTTTGCTTTTTTATATCGCCTGGTAAGTTCTTTAATATCCCGAAGACCGCTTTCTAATATAATTTTTTTCATTAGCTTAGTGTAAGCAAATATTTGAGTTTGTTAAATTCTGAGAGCATTTCGTCTCTTATATTTAATAGATCACTGTCAAAACTTGGATCATATACATTTGTCAATGAAATCAAGAATTCCACCACTGACTCAATATATTCCATAACATCCACACTTGTCAAATCCAATAAAGGTAAATTCAATCCATGTTCAAACTGAGGTCTACCGTGTTTTCCCATACAGACTTCAACAAATGAATCAATTAAAACACTCAACTGGTCATATATTGAGCCAAACGCTTGATGTTGTGCATAGGAATCTGTTTGCCAATGAAATATTTTCATTTGGTTTTGTGCCATTAATAAATTTTGTATAACCTCGTTTTTCATAATTTTTTTTAAAATAAACCGGGAAATAATGATTGAAAAACACCCTTAGCTACTTTATTCTCAAGTTTTTTGGGTTCTGTTGAAGGGGATGTAGATGATTGTGTGGATGTAGATGATTCTATGTTATTCATTTCACTTTCCCAATTCTCTTGAGCTTCAGGAGTCTGAGAATAAGACTGAAGTTGACTATTAAACTCTTCAGTACCTAATTCTTTTTCTAATTCATCCATACCGACAAAATTTCCAATACCAAGATAATCTAAGAAACCTAGATACCATTTAGTTCTATTCATAAGTGATCTTACTTGTCTATTTCCATAAAACCTTGGTACACCACCTGAAAACGGATATTTTATAAAACTTTCCCAAGAAAATTTTGCATATTGTTTTGGATCAGTAAATATACCCCATTTAGGTTTACCACCTAAACCCCTGAATGTTCTTGGATCGTCTGCAGCATCTTTTAATTTTTTTAATAAATCAATAGCCTCATCATTCGACAATTTTGGTGTATTTCTCAAAGATCTACTTCCAATTCTTTTACTAACTTTAGATAATTTTTTTTGAGTTCCACCTATGTCTCCTAAGATACGAAACCAATCAACCAAAATTCCTGATCCCATAATTTTCAATAATCGATTATTTGAATTTTTTTGAAGCCACATTTGTATGTATCTAGAGTTTTTACCGATATATTGAGCAAGTTTGTCAAACGCTGACGATCTTTGTGTCAATTCTGTTAAGATTTTTTCGGCTCCTAATCTGTCGCCTTTCTTTAATAATTCAATTGCTATATCACTATTTCTAATTATTCTACTACTTTTACCCAAAAACATTAATGATTTACCGATAAGATCTCCAGCATATGGAAATATTGAAATTATTGACAAAATTGCAAATGTGTAATTTCCTTGTTGTGCATAAAGTACAGCGTTAGCCGCGTCAGCTATTCCAGTTGGGTCAAAAATTCCAGCAATATCTAAAAAAGTATTCCAACCTGTTGGTTCTTCAGCTTCACTTATTCTGGTTTTTTTTATAGTTTTTTTTAAACTATTATATTGTTTTTCGTTGATTAAAATATCCATATCAATAATTTTAATATAAATATTCTAAATTTAAAAAAAAATTAGTGTATTCTATTTTGATTTTTTGAGATTTTCAATCTTCCTGTCTAAGTACCATTTTGCTTTTAAAAGATCTTCTAATTCTTTTTCTTGATTTTTTTTACCAGCTCTTGAAATATACTTGACGGTATTTCCTAAATGGAAATCTAATTCCCATGCTTCAATTACTTTGATTGCTTCGTAGATATTTTCAGATCCACCATAATGAGAGGGATGATTTACCATTTCCTTGTTTTCCATAATCGAATCATTTGAATGTACCACAGGATCCATCACAACCTTGCCCACCACCTTCAATATATCCTACACGAGTATCAATATGAGCTGACTTAAGTTGTCTTGTTTTAATACCACAAATTACACAAGTGTCGTATTCGTTTGTATCTTCATTTCTATAATCAGACAAAAGTTCTTCATTCGATAGTGTTGAAAATTTGGTATCAACATTTTCATATTTTCCTTCGTAATACATATGTTTATGAACAACATTTAATTGCTCAGCAATTTTGAGTGTATCTAGAATAACCTTTGTAATTTTGTAAGGATCCGCATTTGACGCGGGTCTTCTGTCTTCAAGATATCCCTTCCATTCTTTTGCGGTTTGTATTGGGACTCTTATGGATGCTCCTCGGTCTGAAATACCCCAACTGAACTTATCAATTGATTGGGTTTCGTGTTTACCTGTGAGTCTCAATTCATTTGATGAACCGTAATTTTCGATGTGAATGTTATGTCTGTTTTCGAATGCTGAGAAAATTGATTTAAAGTATTTTTCCCCACCTTCTTCTCTCATTTTTTTGGTTGAAAAATTACAATGTAACCCACTTCCATTCCAATCACCCACTACTGGTTTTGGGTGAAACTCGATAGTATATCCCCAATTTTCAGATAGTCTCTGTAGAATATATCTAGCAATCCACAGATCATCCGCAGCTCTTTTGGAACTATTACCAAAGATTTGAAATTCCCATTGTCCCAATAATACTTCCGCATTGATACCTGTTATATCCAAT
>Ga0194123_10002983_pt1 | contig 21043 bp, 12 predicted proteins | sample TA2MahsurfametaG_5_FD_155479 | JGI IMG/M metagenome (GOLD analysis project Ga0194123, IMG submission 155479) | Freshwater microbial communities from Lake Tanganyika, Tanzania - TA2015023 Mahale A surface | ecosystem: Environmental > Aquatic > Freshwater > Lake | place: Tanzania: Lake Tanganyika... | reverse complement strand
ACTCCTCACAACGCACGTCGGCCGGGGGCAGGAAATTCATCTGGATGCGGACGGTGCCGGCGCCGTCGCAGGCCGGGCAGCGACCTGGACCCGCGTTGTGGGAGAAGTGCGAGGCGGTGAAGCCGGCTTGCTTCGCTTCCGGTAGGGCGGCGTAGAGGGAGCGAAGTTCGTCCATCAGGCCCAGGTAGGTGGCCACGGTGGAGCGGGGGGTTTTCCCGATGGGGGACTGGTCGACTTCCACCACCCGGTCGATGGAATCGACTCCGGAAACGGATTTCCAAAGGCCCTTCTTTTTTGTCTTCTGGGCGGCGGCGGGGAGAAGAATTTCGTGGAGCAGGGTGCTCTTGCCGGAGCCGCTGACGCCGGAGAAGGCAATGAGACGGTGCAGGGGGAGTTCCAGATTGAGATTTTGAATGGTCCGGATGTGCGCTCCCTTGATTTTGAGCCAAGAGTCGGAGGGTTTGACCGGGCGACGTTGGCCCCGGCTGGGGTGGCGGATGGGAGAGCCGATCAACCGGGCGGTGGCGGAGGCGTCGTTTTTGCCGATCTGCTTCCAGGTGCCTTGGGCCACCAGCTCCCCCCCATGGACGCCAGCCCCGGGACCGAGGTCAAGAATGTGGTCCGCCGCCCGCATGGTGTCCTCATCGTGCTCCACGACCACCAGGGAGTTGCCGCGGTCGCGCAGGTTTTTGAGGATTCCCAAGAGTTTTTCGTTATCGCGCGGATGCAAGCCAATGGTGGGCTCGTCGAGGACGTAGAGAACGCCCTGCAGGTTGGAGCCCAGTTGGGCGGCCAGGCGGATCCGCTGGGATTCCCCGCCGGAGAGGGTGGGCGCGGAGCGATCGAGATGGAGGTAATCGAGGCCCACGTGCGCAAGGAAGTGGAGGCGCTGTTCAATTTCCGGCCGGATGTCCCGGACGATGGCGGCGTCCCGCCCGGAAAAGCGCAGCTTGGAAAAAAACTCCCCGAACTCCCGGACCGACATGGCGTTGATCGCGGGCACGGGTTGGCCGGCAAAGCGGACGGCCCGCGCAACCGGATTGAGCCGGGCTCCTTGGCAGGTGGGACAGGGCAAGAGCTGGTTCTCCTCCAACTGTTCCCGCGCCAGTTCCAGTTCCTGCTCCTTTTCCGCCTCATCCTCGGCCTTGGGCTCAGGCGGTTCGGCGAAAACAGTGCCGTAGCCCTGGCATTCCGGGCACCAACCGTGGGGGCTGTTGAACGAAAACAGACGCGGATCCAGTTCATCAAAGGAGCGGTTGGTTCCCGGGCAGAAGAGATGATGGCTGTGGATGGTGGATTTTCCGTGGTGATCGACCGCATAAAGCGTGCCCTTGCCGAGGGAGAGAGTTTGGGAGACGAGAGCGGGCAGGTCCTTTTGGCGGGAGTTCACCTGGGCAACCAGAACCTCGATCTGGTGTTCCCGATAGCGGTCGAGGGGCTGGAATTTAGAAGGCTCGACCCATTTCCCATCAACCCGGAGAAGGGAAAATCCCTTTTTCAGGGCCCAGCGGGCGACCTCGGTGTGGAAACCTTTGCGCCCGCGGATGAGTGGGGCCAGCAGGCTGAGATTTTTGGCAGAGCGGAGTTGGAAGCGGACGCGCTTCACGATATCCGCAGAAGTCTGGCGGATGGCTGGCTCGCCGGTCTCGGGGTCGTGCTGGACACCGAGCTTGGCGTAAAGCAGACGGAGGAACTGATAGAGTTCCGTGACCGTGGCCACGGTGGATTTGCGGCCTCCGCGGGTGGTGCGTTGCTCGATCGCGACGGAGGGGGGGAGGCCGGAAATGGAGTCGACGTCCGGCTTCTCCATCTGTTCGACAAACTGGCGGGCGTAGGTGTTCAGGCAGTCGAGATAGCGGCGCTGGCCCTCCGAGAAAAGCAGGTCGAAGGCGAGGGTGGATTTGCCGGAGCCCGAGAGGCCGGTGACCACGACCATTTTGTCCCGGGGGATGGTGACATGCAGGTTCTTCAGGTTGTGATGGCGGGCGCCCCGCACGGTGATCTCGGTGGTCGGAGCGTGCCCGTTGCGGGTCTCCGCTGGCAGTTCCCGAGGCGGGTGGGTGCGGCCCGGTCGGAGCAACGGGGCGAGAAAAGTGGCGGTGTGGGAGCCACGGGTCGCGGCAACCGTTTCAGGGGTTCCGGTAGCGACCAGTCTCCCCCCGTCTTGGCCGGCTTCGGGGCCGAGGTCGAGAACCCAGTCGGCATTTTTGATGACATCCAGATGGTGTTCGATGACGAGCAGGGAATGGCCCTGGGCGACGAGGCGATGCAGGAGAGCCACGAGGACACGGACGTCCTCGAGGTGGAGTCCGGTGGTGGGCTCATCCAGAATGAGCAGTGGAGAGCCGGTCGGGGCCTTTTTCTTTCGTCCGCCCCGGCCGGGCTTCGGTTCCGGCGCCGTGGCCTCGGTCAGGTGGGCGATGAGCTTGAGGCGTTGGGCTTCGCCGCCGGAGAGCTGGCTGAGGGGCTGCCCACAGCGGAGGTAGCCCAAGCCCACCTCCGTGAGGAGTTCCAGGGAGGCGCAGATCTTTTGATGGCATTCCCGGGCGCGTGGGGTCAGATCCGTGGCGGCGGAAAAAAAGCGCAAGGCCTCGGCGGCGGTCATCGCCAGGAGCTGGTCGATGGTTTTGCCGAGGTAGGGGGCGGCGAGGACATGGGGCTGAAAGCGGCGTCCCTCGCAGGAAGGGCAGGAGACGAAAACGTCGGAAAGGAACTGCATGGTGACCTTTTCGTAACCCATGCCGCCGCAGCGTTCGCACCGACCGCCGCCGGCGTTGAAGGAAAAGGCCGAGGCGGCGAGGCCGGCGCGTTGGGCCTCCTCGGTGGAGGCAAAGAGCTCGCGGACGGCGTCATAGACGTCGAGGTAGAGCAGCGGGGTGGAGCGGGGGGTTTGGCTGAGGGGGGACTGGTCGACGAGAACCACATCGGAGATCTCGGCGGCTCCCTCCAGGGATTCGAACTGCGGCGCTTCCTCCACCGGGCGGCCCAAGTGCTGGAGAAGCGCCTGATGGACGATCGCGTGGACCAAAGTGCTTTTACCAGAGCCGCTCACCCCGGAAACGGCCACCAGGCGGCGGAGCGGAAATCCAAAATCCAGGTTCTTCAGGTTGTGACAGGTGGCGCCGCGAATCTTCAGCCAAGGGTGATTTTTTTCCGGACAGGGGCGGCGTTTTTCGGGCCAAGGGACCGATCGGCGGCCAGAAAGGTAGGCGCCGGTAGGCGATTCCTTGATTTTCGCCAGGCCGGCCGGAGCGCCGGAGTAAAGCAAGCATCCCCCGTCCGCCCCGGAGCCAGGTCCCAGCTCGAGGATGTTTTCGGCCGCGCGGATGACAGACTCATCGTGTTCGACGACCAGGACGGTATTGCCCGATTGGCGAAGTTCCCGAAGAAGGCCGAGGAGCCGGCCGGTATCGCGGGGGTGGAGGCCGATGCTGGGTTCGTCGAGGACAAAGAGGGTGCCGGTGAGACCGGTGCCGAGGCACCCGGTCAGGTTGACGCGCTGGAGTTCGCCGCCCGAGAGGGTGCGGGTGGTGCGGTCCAGAGTCAGATACCCCAGACCGACGCCGAGAAGAAAGCGGAGGCGCTTCCGGATATTTTCCAGGGGCATGAGAGCAGACTCATCCCGGGTTTTGATTTTTTCAAAAAGGGAGGCGAGTTCCGTGAAGGGAAGGGCGTTAATTTCGGGAAGGGTTTTCCCCGCCATCCGCCAGTAGCCGGTCTGGGGTTGGTAGCGTTGGCCGCCGCAGTCGGGGCAGGGGCGGTAGGTGCGATATCGGGCAAGCAGGATACGGACGTGCATTTTATAGGTTTTGGTTTCCAGCCAGCGAAAAAAGCCGCGCACCCCATACCAGTCGCCGGAGTCCCAAAGTTCCTGGAGTTCGCGGGAGCCTCCGCCTTCGCCTTCGATCACGAATTTCTGCTGTTCGGCAGTGAGCCGGGCGAAGGGGGTGTCGAGGGGGATGCGGTGGCGGCGGCAGGCTTTTTCCAGGTCGCGCTGGCATTCCTCGAAACTTTGCGTCTGCCAGGGTTTGACGACCCCACCGGCGATGGAAAGGGACCGGTCGGGGAGAGCGAGGTGGTCGTCGATTTCCACGACACGACCGAAACCCCGGCAAAGAGGACAGGCCCCGACCGGGTGGTTGAAGGAGAAGAGTGCGGGGGTGGGCTCGTGAAAGTCCCGTTGATCGCGGGCGCAGTGGTAGCGGCTGGAGTAAAGCTGAACCTTTTCGGGCTGTGCGGCCGAGGCGATGGCGGCGGTGCCTTGGCCGAAACGGAGGCAGGCGGTGAGGGCCTCGGAAATCCGGGCCCGGTTGGCCGGGGTCAGGGCGAGACGGTCCTGAATCACCGGCAGGAGAAGCTTTTCCTGGGGAGAGTGCCGGAGGGCGTGGGCGAGTTTTTCCAGCCCTTTCTCCTCGTCGAGACGAACGGGTTGGCCATCCAGAAGGACGCGGCGGAAGCCTTGGCGGGCGATGAAGGCGGCGGCTTCATCAGCCGGGGTTTTTTTAGGGAACGGGACGCGGAAAAGGAACCATGCCTCCTGGCCGGGCAACTGTTTGAGTAAATCCTGCTGGATGGAGTGGGGAGTCCAGGGGCGGATGGGTTGGGAACAGTCGGGGCAGGAGAGTTCCGCAAGGCGGGGAAACAAAAGTTTCAGGTAGTCGGCAATTTCGGTCACGGTGCCGACGGTGCTGCGGGAAGAGCGCACCGGGTTGGCTTGGCCGAGGGCGATGGCGGGGGGAATGCCATCGATGCGGTCGACTTTGGGGCGGTCCATCCGCTCGAGGAACTGGCGGGTGTAGGGGCTAAAGGTTTCGGCGTAGCGGCGTTGTCCTTCGGCGTAAAGGGTGTCAAAGGCGAGGGAAGATTTACCCGAACCGGAGGGCCCGGTCAGGACATGGAGCATGCCGAGCGGAAGATCAAAGGTAAGATTTTGGAGATTGTTCTGGCGGGCGCCTTCAATGCGGATGGATCCTGAGGTCGCCATGGGAGGCGAAGACTAGCTGAGGATCCTTGCCCCACAAATTCGGGAAAACTCCACTTCATCGGGAATCTTGACGGTCAGACTACGAAGAGATTAAATACATATGGATGCGTAAAATCCTATCATGGGCCTACTTGGCGATCTTGTTTCCTTGGGCTTCAGCCCAGGAGGAGGAGAAGGGTGTGCCGGATTTTCGGCCGGCCCAGGTCGCTCCCACCACCAATGTGGTGGTTCCGGCTGACTCAGCCAGCCGTCCGCCGGATGGAATGACCAGTGATCTTCCGGTGGCTCTCGATGAGAGCGTCAGCTTGAACAAGATTTACACCTTCCGAAATGACCGGAGCCTCCAGACCACCGGAAACCCGATGCTGGATTATGAGAAAAAATATTGGGACCATGGAGCGATCTTGCAGAAAGAAATCCAGGGCAAGCAGGGAAACATCTTCGTGATCAATTGGAACAATGACGGGAAACCGGCGGATTTCATGGTGCGCGTGGATTACCGCCAAGCCAACACCCGGGAGCGGGTCATGACGAAGGTCGAGAGGTACGAGAACTTTGACGGCTACGAAAAGACGGTGATCAAGGTCGTGGGAGACGACTATTTGCGGGGGGGAGTGGTGAACTCGTGGCGGATTTCGATCGTGCGGGACGGCAAGATCGTGGCCCAGGAGAAGTCCTTTATTTGGTAGGAGCCGGCAGGGGTGGTCAACCCCCTGTTTCCGCCCCCCAGGGATTTACGATTTTCCGATGGGCCTGGCGTTCGACAGTGCGGAATCCCGGGTTTCCGCAGAGATGGAACGGCAGCACGAGATCCGGAATCTGAAGGAAACGGTCGGGGCTTTGCGCGAGGCTTTGGAAAAGCAAAAAGCCGGCACTGCCAGCGAGGTGGCCCAGGCCGTGGCCGAGGCCCACAACGAGATTCGGGACCTGAAGGCCACGATTTCTGAAATGCGAATCGAGTTGGAGCGCCGCAAGGCGGCCGGCGAGGAGGCGGTGCAAAAGGTGCATGCCCAAGCCGCCGAGGAGGGACGCCAACTCCAGTCGTCCGTACAGGCTTTGCGGGATCAGTTGGAACGGGAAAGAGCCAGCCATGCCGAAGCCGAGCAACTGCAGCAGCGAAAGCACCGGGATGAGACGGCGGAGCTGGAGAGGATCATCCAGACTCTCCGCGGGGAATTGGAGGCCAGTCGTGCCAAAAAGTAGGAAAAGTCCGGTCGATGGGCTCTCCCTGGGGGAGGCGAAGATCCTGCTGGAGGTGGCCCGCAAAGTGGCCGACGGCAAAACCCTCGATGAACAACTGGAAACCCTGGTGGCCCTGGTCACGGAAGCGACCGGCGCGGATCGGGGAACCCTTTTCGTCAACGATCCCTCCACCCAGGAACTTTACAGCCGGGTCACGGTGGGGGGGTTGAAGCGAGAAATCCGGATTCTTAATACCACCGGCATCGCCGGAAAAGTTTTCCAGCAGGGAAAGGGCGTGGTGGTCAAGGACGTGTACAAGGACGCCTCCTTTAACAAGACGGTGGACGAACAAACGGGGTATCGAACCCAATCGATCGCCTGTGCCCCGATCCGGACGGTGCGGGGAGAAGGGATCGGAGTGGTGGAAGTTTTGAACCGAAAAGGGGGTAAGCAGGCTCACTTTACCCCCAAGGATCTCAAGTTGCTCGAGGCGATGGCCACGCAGGCCTCCGTCTCCCTCCAAAGAAGTCTCCTGATGGAGTTGGCGGAGAAAGAAAAGGCGCAGGAGGCAGAGTTCCTTAGGGTGGTTTCGGAAATTTCCGGGGAGATTAAACTGGGCAGTCTGTTGGCCAAAATCATCGGCACCATCACCCGACTCCTGCATGCGGAACGGTCCACCCTCTTTATCAACGACGAGAAAACCAATGAGCTGTACACCGAAATCGGGGAAGGCTTAGGCGCCACCCAGATCCGCTTCCCCAACCACCTGGGGATCGCCGGAACGGTCTTTACGAACGGAAAGACGGTAAATATCCAGCACGCGTACGCGGACCTACGGTTTAACCCGGGGTTCGACAAAAAAACGGGATTCTTTACCCGCTCCATCCTCTGCACCCCGGTCATCAACAAGGCCGGGAAGGTGATTGGAGCCACCCAGGTGCTGAACAAGCGGGGTGGTGCCTTCACGCAGGAGGACGAGGCCAAGCTGAACGCGTTCACGGCGCAGGTCTCGGTGGCATTGGAGAACGCCAAGCTTTTCGACGATGTGCAGAACATGAAGAACTACGCCGAATCGATGCTCGAGAGCATGTCGAACGCCGTGGTCACCCTGAATGAGGAGGGGGTCATCCAGACCTGCAACAAGGCGGGGTACCGCATCCTGAAAACCAACGCCAAGGAGATCCTGAAAAAGAAAGCCAGCGAGTTTTTCACCGACCAGAACGCCTGGATCGAGGAAAAGATCCGTTCGACGGCGGAATCCAAAGAGCCCGTGATGGTGATGGATGCCGAGATGGAGTGGGGCGGGGAGAAGACCTCCGCCAACGTCAGCGTGCTGCCCCTGATCAGCGTGAAAGACAAGCCGCTGGGATCGTTGCTGATGATCGAGGACATTAGTGAGGAAAAGCGGATGAAGGGGACGATGGCCCGGTATATGGATCCGGCGATCGCGGATCAGCTGATGGCGACGGGCAAGGAGGTGTTGGGCGGAAATATCAGCGAGGCCTCGGTCCTCTTCTCCGATGTGCGAAGCTTTACCACGCTGACGGAAAGCCTGGGGGCGCAGGGGACAGTCGGTCTGCTCAACGAGTATTTTACCTTGATGGTCGACTGTCTGCAGAAGGAAGGGGGCATGTTGGACAAGTTTATCGGGGATGCGATCATGGCGATCTTCGGACTGCCGCTGCCGCGGGAGGACGATGCCGACCGATCTGTCCGGGCAGGGATTGGAATGTTGCAGGAGTTGGACCGCTTCAATGCCGCCCGCAAGGAGCGCGGGATGATGGCGATCGACATGGGGCTAGGAATCAACACCGATGAGATTGTCAGCGGCAATATTGGATCCCCCAAACGGATGAACTACACGGTCATCGGGGATGGCGTAAACCTGGCGGCGAGGTTGGAGACGGCCTGCAAACAGTACGGGGCGAAGATGCTCGTCAGTGATGCCACCATGAAAAAGCTCAAGGGCACCTACCGGATGCGCGAGGCGGACCGGGTGGTCGTAAAGGGGAAGACCGAACCCGTGGTCATTTTTGAGTGCCTGGATTATCACACCGACAAAACCTTCCCGAATCCCATGGAAGTGATCAACCACTTCAAGGACGGGCTGGGGAAATACCGGAAGCAGGAATGGGACAAGGCCAAGGCCGCCTTTGGGGAGGCCCTCAAGGCCCACGCGGGCGACAAGCTTAGCAAGATTTACATCGAGCGGTGCGACTATTTCCAAAAGAACTCCCCGGGCGAAAAGTGGGACGGGGTGTGGGTGATGAAGGAGAAATAAGGCTTCGTGACGGGTGGTCGGGCCTCTTAAAAGCGCCCGGGATGGACGATCCGGCGGTTTGGGATACAATTCATGACTCGGGGGTCGTTAGCTCAATGGTAGAGCTGCTGGCTTTTAACCAGTAGGTTGTAGGTTCGAATCCTACACGACCCAAAGACCCCATGAACTTTCAAATCGAAGCCCCGTACGGACCAGCGGGGGATCAACCGGCGGCGATTGCCGGGTTGCTGGAGCGGATCCGTCGCGGGGAGAAGCACAATGTCCTGCTCGGGGTGACCGGCTCGGGCAAGACCTTCACGGTGGCCAACGTCATCCAAAAGCTCGGGATCCCCACTCTGGTGATGAGTCACAACAAGACCTTGGCCGCCCAGCTGTACAGCGAGTTAAAGTCGTTTTTCCCGAACAACGCGGTGGAGTACTTCGTCAGCTATTTCGACTACTATCAACCGGAGGCCTACATCCCGCGGACAGATACCTACATTGAGAAAGACTCGTCGATCAACGAGGAGATTGAGCGGCTCCGGCTTTCCGCCACGACCAGCCTGCTGACCCGCAAGGACGTGATCGTGGTCTCCAGTGTCTCGTGCATCTATGGCTTGGGCTCGCCGGAGGACTACGAGCGGATGATCCTGGCCCTGGAGCCAGGGCAGAAACTTTCCCGGGAGGAGCTGCTGGCCCGGTTGGTGGAAATCCAGTACGAACGTAACGACGCGGCCCCGGAACGGGGTCAGTTTCGCGTGCGGGGGGATGCCATTGAAATCCTGCTCGCTCATGAGGATGTGGCCGTCCGGGTGGAGTTGTTGGGGGATGAGATAGATCGTCTTACTCGGTTTGACCCGCTCTCTGGAGAGGAGTTTGGCAAGCCCCTGCGGGAGATCCTTACCCCGGCCAAGCACTATGTGACTTCGGCAGACAAAATGAAGCGGGCCATCACCGCGATCCGGGCCGAATTGTCCGAGCGGGTGGCCCAGTTTGAACTCACCGGGAAGCTGTTGGAGGCCCAGCGGCTCAAGATGAGGACGGAGTACGACCTGGATCTGATGGAGGAAATGGGAACCTGCAGCGGCATTGAAAATTACAGCCGCCATCTGACAGGGAGAGCGCCCGGGGAGCGGCCAAACACCCTGCTGGATTTCTTCCCCAAGGAGTTCCTGACCGTTTTGGATGAAAGCCATGCCACCGTTCCGCAGATCGGGGGGATGTATGCCGGGGATCGGAGCCGGAAGACCGTTTTGGTGGAGCACGGGTTCCGGTTGCCCTCGGCCTTGGATAACCGACCTCTAAAATTTGAAGAGTTTCAGGAGAAGGTGGGGCAGGTGATCTATGTTTCGGCGACTCCGGCCACTTATGAATTGAACAAGGCCCACGGGCAGGTGGTCGAGCAGGTGGTGAGGCCGACGGGCCTGCTGGATCCGCCCGTGAAGGTACGTCCGCTCAAGGGACAGGTGGACGAAACCATCGCCATGTGCCGGGAGCGGATTTCCCGACAGGAGAGGGTCCTGGTGACCACGCTAACCCGCCGGACAGCGGAGGATCTGGCGGAATATTTGAAGGAGGCGGGGCTGAAGGCCCGTTATCTGCATGCGGAGGTGGATGCCATCGAGCGGGTGGAGATTTTGAGGGAACTGCGATCCGGGGAAATCGATGTCCTCGTGGGCATTAATTTGCTCCGAGAGGGGCTGGATCTGCCGGAGGTCTCTTTGGTGTGTATTTTGGACGCGGATAAGGAGGGATACCTCCGCTCGGAGACCTCCCTGATTCAGACAGCCGGCCGGGCGGCCCGGCATCTCAATGGAGAGGTAGTCTTGTTCGCAGATCGGGAGACGAAATCGATCCAGGCGTTGATCCGCGAAACCGAAAGACGGAGAGCCAGACAGCAGGCCTACAACCGGGAGCACAACCTGGTGCCGCGGTCGGTGGTCCGGGGCGTGCAAGAGAGTCTGCAAACCATTGTCCGGGCCGCCCGGGGGGTGGAGTCGCGGGTGATCGGTTCCGAGGATCAGGCCGATGCGCAGGAGGTGTTGCGCGAGTTGGAGCACGAGATGTGGGAGGCTTCCGAGAAGCTGGAATATGAACGGGCGGCGTTGTTGAGGGATCAGGTTGAGGAGTGGAAAAAGACCCATGGCCTCGAAAGCCAGGGCTCCACCCCGCGACCGCCGGGGAGGTCCCCGCGGCTGCTGAAAAAGCCGCGCTGGAGCCGAAAAGTCCGCGCGTGAGGGTCAGCCGACCTGACAGACGGAATAGGTGCAGACGGGCGCGAGGGTTTTAGCGCCCGCCGAGGCCACGATTTCCAAAAGGGTGACAATTTCGATCAACTCCCCCTGACTTTTTCGAAGAATGGCGGCGGCGGAGGCAAGCTGGGTTCCGCGGTCGAGAATATCGGCGACAAGCAGGATCCGGTTCCCGGCAGGGATGGTGTTCACATCGAGGAGCGGGCCGCGGGCGGAGGGTTGGAGGACGGCAAGGCCCGTGCCGAGGTGGTAGGCGAGGGGGGAGGCGAGGGGTAGCGAGGTGGAGTCGTAGGCCACCACCCAATTGATCCGCCGGCGGGCGTAGCGTTCGTTCAGGTCGGAACAGGCAAATCGAAAGAGCTGGCCATCGCGGTAGATGCCGTCGGTGAGAAAGGTGGCCTCTCCGGCGCGTTGGACATTCTGGATGGTTTTGACAGCAGCGGTCAGACGGTCGCGGCTACTCCGGAGCGAGGCGGTTCGGAGCATATCAGTCCTCTTCCCGCTCCGGCTCGGTGCGGTCACGGGCTTCCGGGCGGGCCTCGAGCGCGGCACGAAGCTTTTTCAGCGCCCCGTTTTGAATTTGGCGGATCCGTTCCCGGGTGACCTTGAATTTGCGCCCGATGTATTCCAGGGTCGGCGGAGTTTCATCGGACAACGGGAAGCGCAGGGAAAGGATGGCCCGTTCACGGGCATCGAGCACATGGAGGACTCTGCGCAGGTCTTTGACCAAACTCCGGCTTTCGAGGCTTTTGCCCGGCATGGCGGCCGTCTCGTCGGCGATGAGATCGCCCAATTCGGCGTCGGCATCCTCCCCGACCAGGGCGTTCAGGGAGGCGGGGCGCATGGAAATACGCCGGAACTGGGCGACCTTCTCCGGCTTCACGTCAAGTTCCACGGCCAATTCCTTGTCGGTGGGTTCACGGCCGAGTTCGTCGGCCAACTGGATGGCGATCCGGCGCATTTTGGCGAGTTTATCGACCAGGTGGACCGGCAGGCGGATGGTTTTGGACTGGTTGGCAAGGGCGCGGCGGACGGCTTGTTTGATCCACCAGGCACCGTACGTGCTGAACTTGGTGCCGCGATGGGGATCAAACCGCTCGACCGCCTTCATCAGGCCGATGTTGCCCTCGCTGATGAGGTCGAGCAGGGGGAGGCCGAGGCCGGCGTAGTCTTGGGCGATCTTCACGACCAGGCGGAGGTTGGCCCGGATCATATGTTCGCGGGCGGCCCGGTCGCCACGGCGGATTTTTTTGCCAAGCCGCACCTCGTCCGCGCGGGTCAAAAGAGGAATCTCCCCAATTTCCCGCAAGTAGGTGCCCAGGGCTCCGTCCCGATCGTCCCGCATATGGCTAGAATGAAGCAGGGAGGTGGAAAGGGGAAGGCGAACTGGACCGTCTCCGATGGCATTAACCCGCCTTGCGTGGCGAGTTAGAAGGCCTTACCTGCCTGCCGCCCGGTTAGTCGTTCAGGGCGGCTTGGGCGGCGGCGAGACGGGCGACGGGAAGACGGAAAGGGGAGCAGGAGACATAGTTGAGGCCCAGGCGATGACAGAATTTGACCGAGTCCGGGTCGCCGCCGTGCTCGCCACAGATGCCAAGCTTGATGTCGGGGCGGGCGGAGCGCCCGAGCCGCACGGCGGTTTCCATGAGTTTGCCGACGCCGTGCTGGTCAAGGACCGCAAAGGGATTCTGGCGGACGATTTCCTCTTCCTGGTAGCGCGGGAGGAAAGAGCCGGCATCGTCCCGACTCATGCCGAGCGTGGTCTGGGTGAGGTCGTTGGTGCCGAAGCTGAAGAACTGGGCGCATTTGGCGATTTCATCGGCCACGATGCAACCGCGCGGCACCTCGATCATGGTGCCGACCAGATAGGAGATCCTCACATTCCGCTCTTTTTGGACGGTGGCGGCGACCCGATGGACGACCTCCAGTTGGAGTTCCAATTCCTTGGGAAACCCAACAAGCGGAATCATGATCTCCGGGCGCACCTTCAGGCCGGCGGCCTGGACTTCGGCGGCGGCTTCGAAGACCGCGCGGGCCTGCATCTCAGAAATTTCGGGATAGACAATACCCAGGCGGCAACCGCGATGGCCGAGCATGGGGTTGAATTCATGCAGTTCCTTGACCCGCCGCGCGATCCGGTCGGCGGAGATCCCCAGCTTGTTGGCGAGATCCCCCTGGGAGGCAGCGTCGTGGGGGAGAAATTCGTGGAGCGGTGGATCCAAGAAGCGGATGGTGGCCGGGCGGCCCCCCAAGGCCTTGAAGATGCCCACAAAATCGGAGCGTTGTTCCGGCAGCAGCTTGGCGAGGGCCTGGCCGCGATCCTCCGCGTTCTCCGCAAGGATCATCTGACGGACGTAGTCGATGCGGTGACCCTCAAAGAACATATGTTCGGTGCGGCAAAGTCCGACGCCCTGGGCGCCGAACGCGACGGAATGCTCGACTTGGTCGGGCTGATCGGCGTTGGCCCGGACGTCGAGTTTGCGGCGCTGGTCGGCCCACAGCATGAGCTGGGCAAACATTTTGTAGGTGGGGCTATCAGAACCCTTGATGTCCTGGTCGACGAGGACCCTGACAATATCCGACGGGGAGGTTTGCACCTCGCCGGCAAAGATTTCCCCGGTGGTGCCATCGATGGAGAGAAAATCGCCCTTTCGGTAGGACTGGCCGCCCACCGTGAGGGTGGCGGTGGCGTAGTCGATTTGCAGTTCGGAAGCGCCGCACACGCAGACCTTCCCCATTTGCCGGGCGACCAGCGCGGCGTGCGAAGAAACTCCGCCGCGGGCGGTGAGAATGCCTTCGGCGGCGAGCATGCCGCGGATATCTTCCGGACTGGTCTCAACGCGCACGAGGAGGACCTTGGCGCCCTTGTGGGCGGCGGCCTCGGCCTCGTTGGCTTGGAAATAGATTTGGCCGGTGGCGGCCCCAGGGCCGGCGGGCAACCCGCGGGCAATGATTTTGGCGGCCTTGCGGGCATTGGAGTTGAAGACCGGAGCCAACAGCTGGCTGAGGGAGTCGGCCGGGATGCGGCGGACGGCGTCGTCGGGCTTGATAAGCTTTTCCTTCACCATTTCAACCGCGATACGGACAGCCGCAAGGCCGGTGCGCTTGCCGTTGCGCGTTTGGAGCATGAAGAGGCGGCCTTCCTCGACGGTAAATTCAAAATCCTGCATGTCCTTGAAGTGTCCTTCGAGGGTGCGGCGCACGTCCTGCAGTTGGCGGTAGACCTCGGGAAAGGCGACTTGGATTTTGGAGACGGGCTCCGGGGTGCGCACCCCGGCGACGACGTCCTCTCCCTGGGCATTGAGAAGAAATTCCCCGTAGAGGACCTTTTCGCCGGTGGCCGGGTCGCGGGTGAAGGAGACGCCCGAACCGCTGTTGTTGCCGGTGTTGCCGAAGACCATCGCCTGCACGTTTACGGCGGTGCCCCATTCGTGGGGGATGTTGTACTTGCGGCGGTAGATGATGGCGCGCTCGTTATTCCACGAGCCGAACACCGCACCGACGGCGCCGCGGAGCTGTTCCCGCGGATCTTCGGGAAAATCCTTGCCGGTGCGCTCGCGGATCAGTTTGCGAAAGCGGTCGGTGAGGGTGCGGAGGGCAGTGGCATCCAGCTTGGTGTCAGGGGCGTGGGGATCGTTGGGAAAGAGTTCGGCCTTGAGTTCCTCAATGACGGTTTCAAAAGGCTCATGGTCCTCGCCCGAGCGCTTCTGGACGCCCATGACGACGTCGCCGTACATCTGGAGGAAGCGGCGGTAGCAGTCGTAGGCAAAGCGTTCGTTTTGGCTGCGTTCGGCGAGGGCGCGAACGGTGCGGTCGTTGAGACCGAGGTTAAGAATCGTGTCCATCATGCCGGGCATGGAATCCCGGGCACCGGAGCGGACCGCAACGAGAAGAGGATTGGATGAGTCGCCGAATTTGCGGCCCATGGCGTGTTCGAGCTTGGCGATGGCGTCGTCGATCTGGCGGTCCAGGGAGGCCGGGTAGGTGCGGTGGTGGTCGTAGAAGTAAGTGCAGACTTCCGTGGTGATGGTGAAGCCAGCCGGTACCGGCAGGCGGATCTTGGTCATTTCGGCGAGGTTGGCACCCTTGCCCCCCAGGAGGGATTTCATCTTGCCGTTGCCATCGGCCTTGCCCCCGCCGAAGAAGTAAACGTATTTCACCCCTTTCCGGCCTGAGGTTTTGGGTTTGCGGGAGGCTGTGGGAGCGCGTTTTTTGAGGAGCATGACGGTGGAGGAAACGAAAGGAACTGCCAGCGAATAGGCCTTTTGACAAGCCTGTTCAGGCCGGCTTGGGAGCAAGCGGGATGGCCAGGGGGCGCGCCGCCCAGGCGGCGTTCTGGAAAGAGAGCACGCCGCGGATACCCTCCTCGGCCAGTTGCAGAAGTTGGTCAAACTCCTGCCGGGTAAAGTCATGCTCCTCGCCGGAGGCCTGTACTTCCACGAGGCGTCCCGCACCGGTCATGACCACATTCATATCGACCTCCGCGTCCCGATCCTCGGGGTAGTCTAAATCGAGCAGGGCGGTGCCTTGCCAAAGACCCACGCTGATGGCGGCCACGGGGCTGCGCAAGGGGTCCGTGGAGATCCGGCCGGAGCCTTGAAGGCGTTCAATGGCGCGGCGGAGAGCGAGGCACCCGCCGGTAATGGCCGTGGTGCGGGTGCCGCCGTCGGCCGCCAGCACGTCACAATCGATCCAGAGGCTGCGGGCACCCAGGGCTCCCAAGTCGGTGACGGCGCGAAGGCTGCGGCCAAGCAGACGCTGGATTTCCGTGGAGCGGCCGTCCACCTTGCCGCGGGCGGAGTCGCGGGTTTTCCGGTCGTGGGTGGAGGCGGGAAGCATGGAATATTCGGCGGTGAGCCAACCCCCCGGGACATTTTGGTCCTTCATCCAGCGCGGGACGGATTCCTCCACGGTGGCGGTGCAGATGACCTCGGTTCGGCCAGAGCGGAGCAGCACGGATCCGGTGGCGTTGGCGGCGATATCCCACTGGCAGGAAAGGGGGCGGAGCTCATGGGGCGAGCGGCCGTCGGCGCGGGAACTCATCGGGAAAAATTCTCGGCGGCGCGGGCGGTGTTGGAAAGCAGAAGGGCGATGGTCATGGGACCCACGCCCCCAGGATTCGGGGTGATCGCGCCAGCCACGGATCGCACGGACGCAAAATCCACATCCCCCACGAGGCGGTAACCGCGGGGGTCGGCGGGGTCGGCCAGCCGGTTGACGCCAACATCGATGACGGTGGCGCCGGGTTTCACGTGTTCCTGTTGGAGAAAAAGCGGGCGGCCGAGGGCCGCGACGAGGATGTCGGCTTGGCGGGTGATCTCCGAAAGATGGGCGGTGCGGGAGTGGGCCAGGGTGACGGTGCAGTCAGCTCCCGGGCCCTTGCGGGCCAAAAGCAGGGCGAGGGGTCGGCCGACAATCTGCCCACGCCCGACGACCACCGCGTGTTTTCCCGCGGTGGGGATTTCGCCGAGGCGGAGGATTTCCAGAATCCCGGCTGGAGTGCAGGGAAGAAAACCGGTGGGGTCGCCCAGCAGAAGCTTTCCGAAATTCACCGGGTGAAAGCCGTCCACATCCTTAGCAGGGGAAACGTGGGCGTACACGAGGTCATTGGGCAGGGCGGGAGGGAGCGGCGACTGAATGAGGATGCCGTGAACCTTCGGATCTGCGTTCAGGGCATCGATTTCCTTGAGAAGGGAGTGGAGGGGAGTGGATGCGGGCAGCACGAGGGTTCGGCTGGAGATGCCGACTTCTTGGGCCCGTTTTTCCTTGCGGGAGACGTAGGCGCGGGAGGCCGGGTCTTCGCCGACGCGGATAAAGACCAGACCCGGAACCGTTCCCCGGGCCTTGAGTTTGGCAACGCGCGCGGAGGTTTCCCGGTGGAGGCGGGTGGCGAAAGCTTCTCCGTCGAGAATTTTGGCGGCCATGGGGAACCACAATGCCGTAGCCTGACAAAAAGGGAAAGTGCCGCGGCTTAGTGAAAAAGAGGAATGGCTTGGCCTGGAGGCGGCTGCTGGACATCCATTTGCGGACAGCGCAGGGCGATGGTTTGCCGGAACCACTCCTGCGCACCGGGATCCCCGTGGACGAGAAAGAGTTTTTTCGGGCAGGCCTGGTTGCAGATCCAGTCGGCGAGGTCCTCGCGGGTAGCGTGGGCGGTCATATCAAAGTGGCGGATTTCGCAGCGGACCGGGAGCGGGCCGTGGGGGTCGGACCAGTCCACCGCGCCGCCCTGACCGGCCTGGCGCAGGAGGCCCGCGGGGGAGGTGGGTTCGGTAAAGCCGACGAAAAAGATGGCATCGTTTTGCTGGGGAAAGAAAAGCCGGGCCAAGGTGTGGCTGGTGGTGTGGGGAGTCATCATGCCGGAGCTGACGAGGTAGATTTGTCCGGCTTTCGGGCGGAGAGAGGCCAGACGGCGGGGATCGAATGTTTCCGGGCGGACCTCCGGGATGATTTTGAATCCGGCGTGCTGGCGGGGGGCCAGGGAGCGCTGGCGGTCGTAGACCTCGGTAAGGGCGCGACCCAATCCGCCGATGTAGATGGTCGTGGGTGGAAGGCGACCGTTCTGACGGGCCTGGTGGAGGAGGGTGAGCATCTCCTGGGTTTTACCGAGGGCAAAGACCGGCATGAGCACAGAACCTCCGCGGGCGAAGGTTTGGCGGATGGCCTGCAGGAGGGCCTCTTCCGTGGAGTCGCGGGTCTGGCCGTGGGGCGTGGCCTGGGCGCCGCGGGTGGTCTCCAGGATGACGGTGTCCCACGGCCCCTCGGGTGGGCGGCAGGGGATCATGAGGCTTTGGCGGGCAAGGTTGAGGTCGCCGGTGTAAAGGGCCCGCTGTGAGCCGCAGCGGATTTCAGTCAGGGCGGAGCCGAGGATGTGACCGGCATCGTGGAGCAGGAACTGAAATTCCGAATTGTCGACCCGGAAGGGCCGCTGGAGGGGGATCGTTTCCCAAGCAAGCACGCTCTCATCCACACTGCGGTGGGTGTAAAGCGGGTAATCCTGTTGCCGGGTCTCGTTCCGCTGGCGGGTCATCACGTTGACGGAGTTATGGAGGAGGGGCTCGGCGAGAGCGGCGGTGGCGGAGGTCATCCAGACTTTGGCACCGGGGCAGGCCCGGGTAACCAAGGGGAGAGCGCCGGCATGGTCGTGGTGGGCATGGGAAAGGATGACGGCTTCGAGATCCCGGGGCAGAGCGTCCAGAAGGGGCGTGGCGGCCCAGCCTTCTTGGCGGGGGTGCATGCCGGCATCCAGAAGAACCGACGCGGAGCCGGATTTGAGGAGGTACGAGTTGGCCCCGATTTCCGGGGCGCGGGTCAGGTTGGTAAGGGTGGTCATGCGCGGCGGAGCGGAGGCCGCCACCGCCGGTTCAGAAGGAGCCCCGGAGGATCTGAACGACTTCCTGCGGAAGTTCGTTGCCGGGCAGAATGGCCCGACTGACCAGCCAGTCACGTGCCAACTGGTTGCGACGCTGGTTGCGGAGTTGGATTTCGATTTTAGGAAGCTGGGCGGAGGCCACCTCGGCTGGTACGGGCAGACGCTGTGCCAGATACACCGCCAAGCCGCCGGTTTCGGTGCGGAGGAAGGGACTGACCCGGTTGGCTTCCAGCTGGGTCACCACCTGACGAATCCGGTCGGCATCCGGAAATGCGAGCGGTTTGGTGTCGGCTGGGGCGAAGGTGGACACTTTGGTTGCCGTCAGCCCGGCCGCCTTCACGAGGTCTTCCCACTTGGCCCCGCGGGCTAATTCGGCGTTCGCGCGCTCGAGAAACGCGCGGGAGGCTTGCTCGGCCAGCTGGAGGCGCGCCTGTTTTTGCCAAAGGGCTTTGACATCCGCGAGAGCTTCGGTGAGCGAAAGGAGCCTTCCGGGTTGGCCGTCTTTCCGATGGAGGACGAGGAAGCCATTTTTGGAGGGAAGAAAATCACTTACCGGATCTTCCGGCGAAAGCCGCAACGCGGCCGCGATGAGCCGACGATCGGTTTCACCCGGAAACGGTGTGTCGGCCGCGGTGAAGGAATCGGTGCTTTTCACGCGGAGCCTGGCGGCGGCGGCTTGAGCGGCAAAAGCCGGCCGGGCTTGGCCCTCGGCGAGGTTGAAGAATTGGGAAGTGAAACTGAAGGCGGCCTCCCCGGCTTTTTTGCGGGACTCGTCGTCCGTGCCTCCGGCGGTGAATTCCACATACTCGATGGTGACGCGAGCGGGGACGGCAAAAGCTTGTTCGTTATTTTTGTGGAAAGAGGCGAGGTCTTGGGGAGAGGGTTCTGGCGGGGTGAGTTTGGCGGCCTCCCAGCGAAGTACCTGTGCCTCGACCGGGCCGAAGAGCCGCTCCAAGCGTTGGTGGGGTTCTTCCGGAAACACCGCACTCGTGGAGCTGAGGGCTCCCAGCAATCGCCGGGTGCGGACCTCGTCGAAAATGGCCTCGTTGAAGCGTTCGCCGGTGAAACCCTGGGGGGAAAGGAAGTTGGCGGAAAAGCGCTGAAAGAGCTCGGGGTCGTAAGATCCGTTTTTGAGAAAGAGCGGATTTTTGCGAATGGAGGCGAGAAGCTGATCGGGCTGGGGATCAATGCCGGCGGCGGCGGCCGCTTGATTTTGGAGAAGACGGACCCAGGTCTGGATGGTGAGGAAGCGATCGTCGTCGGAGGGGATGCGCCCGGTCTCCAGGGTGACCTCAAGAAGGGTTTGCCGCTGGGCGGCAATCAGGTCATTGAGGGAGAGAGTGGTTCCGCCGATCCGGCCCATTTTCCCGGTGGCAGGGTCCACGGCTCCGGAGGGGGTCCAGTTGCCAAAGAAAATGAAGGACACGGCGATGATGGCCAGGACCACCAGCAACAGACCTTTCATCTTGTCATGAAGGTAGGTGAGCATGGGAACTTTTTGGCTTGTCGGGGGGGTGGGAGGAAAGACCAAAATCCCCACGATGACCCTGCGCCTTTTGTTTCTTTTTCTGGGATGGGGGGTTGTGGGTCAGGCCCAGGACCAGATCCGGCTCAAGAGCGGGGAAACAAAAACCGGCGAGGCCGTGAAATTTGACGAAGCGACCCAAGCCCTGACTTTTAAATTTGACCAAGGCACCCTCAGTTACGCCCAAGGGGATCTGGCCGAGGTGAAGTTGCAGGAGCGGCCCGGAGTGGCGGAAGGGAGAAAGGCCCTCGCGGCAGGAAAAATGGAGGAGGTGGTCGCCAAGTGGGGGGAGCCGGTGAACCAGTTTTTGGGGGTGGACAATCCGTGGGTATTGGAATGCACCGGCGGGCTGGGGCAAGCCTATCTTGCGCTCGGACGGGTGGCTGATGCCGAATCGCTCTATGGACGGATGAAAAAAGCCTACCCCTCTGGCCCGGCTGCCTTGCGTGCTGAAGTGGGGTTGGCGGTGGCCACCTCCGGAAAAGACGCCGCAGGGCTGCTCGCCAAGCTCCAGGCCCTGGAAAAGGATCTCAAGGAAAGCCTGCGCCCCCTGCGGGCGGAGCGGGAGGCGTTGGCGGAGTTTTATTTTGCCCGTGGGGAAGCCTGGGAGAAGAAAGGGGACGAGCAGAAGGCGCTCGAGGATTACCTGCGAGTGGGAATTCTTTACCCAGATCCGCCCTCGCTGGGTTTACGCTCCGCCAAGAAAGCAGAGGCTTTGCGCGCGGCGAACAAAGACCTCGTCACCGATTAGGTCCACGGGTATTTTTTAAATCGGTGAATCCCATCCTTCGTCCGACCTTGCTGATTGCGCTGTCTTTCCCCGGGGTTGTTTTGGCCGGCGAAGGAGGCGCCCATGGCGACACCTTCTGGGATCTGTTCCTCATGGGCGGGGCCGTTTCGTGGCTGCTCTTGATCGCCTCGATCCTCATTATGGCCTATGCCATCGAAGCGGTGATCAAAATTCGCGTGGCACGGCTGGCTCCCCCAGCCGTGTATGCCCAGCTTAAGGACGCTTTTGTGTCCGGGAACTATCCCCAAGCGGTGCAAATTTGCACGGCCAATCCCTGCTACCTGTCCCGCATCGTCCAAGCCGGGGTGGAGCGCCTCGGACGTGGTCGGGAAGCCGCCGAAAAGGCCATGGGGGAGGTTACCGCCAAGGAAATCAACGATCTAAAATCAAACATTAATTACCTTTCCGTGATCGGGGTGGTCAGCCCCATGGTGGGTCTTACGGGAACGGTCATCGGGATGATGAAGGCATTCAAAACCCTGGGTTCTTCCGGGGCGGCAGATCCGAGCAAACTGTCGGCCAATATTTCGGAGGTTCTCTTCGCGACCGCCTTCGGGCTTTTTGTCGCGATTCCGGGCTTTGTGCTTTACTATGTTTTTCGCAACCGGGTGCTGGTGGTGACGGTCGCTGTGGAGCAACAAATCGGTCACCTCTTTGAGGATATCCCCTTCGAACAAC
>Ga0194123_10002979_pt1 | contig 21067 bp, 4 predicted proteins | sample TA2MahsurfametaG_5_FD_155479 | JGI IMG/M metagenome (GOLD analysis project Ga0194123, IMG submission 155479) | Freshwater microbial communities from Lake Tanganyika, Tanzania - TA2015023 Mahale A surface | ecosystem: Environmental > Aquatic > Freshwater > Lake | place: Tanzania: Lake Tanganyika... | reverse complement strand
AAACACAAACAACAGCTAAAGGCGTAGCAAATGATGATAGTCAATTAGAAGAAGTACAAGTCACAAAAAGGGGACTAAGCGTTACTGCACCCACGTTTATAGATGCAGGCAATGTTAATATTACAGGGCCAAACATTAACCTTGGTAGGGGCGGGGGTTAAATAACGTAAATGCAAGACGATTTTATATCGAAAGGGCAACCTAAATATGCTAAACCAGACAGTGGTAAAGCAGCACTTATGCCTGTGCCTGTATTCGGCATAGTCAAAGACAATTTTGATGACACAAGACAGGGTTCTATACAAGTTTACATACCAGACGGCACCGGCAAAGACCCCAATTTAAAGGGTAATTGGACTAAAGTATTTCCATTGGGCTTTTATGGTAGAACAGTAGGCGACGCACCTAAAACAGGATTCGGTACCTATAAAACTAATCCTGCTAGTTACGGTACTTGGCACAGCCCTCCCGACATAGGCACAAAGGTTGTTTGTGTGTTTGTTAATGGAGACATTAACTATGGTTATTATTTAGGCGGGGTTTATGACGCGGATGTTATGCATGCCGTTCCTGCCATAGGTGGTGTAAAAAGTGTATTAATGAACGAGGCTGAAAGTTCAGGTTATGGTGGTGCAGTAGTCTTGCCTGTAACTAATTTAAATAATAATAGTGAAGAGGCAAGCGCACCAAGCAAATATATTGAAGCCCCCAAACCTGTACATAGTTATGTAGCAAGTATTCTCAATCAACAAGGATTAATTCGTGACCCAATCAGGGGTGTAATTACCTCAAGTTCACAACGTGAGGCGGCGAGCCGTGTTGGTTGGGGCGTTATTACTCCGGGTAGACCAATATATCAAGGCGGCATGGACGATGATAGTATCGCTAGTGAGTTACAAACATCTAAAGATCCTCAACAGTTTAAAATTGTAGCCCGCCGGGGCGGGCATAGTATAGTAATGGATGACGGCGACATTATTGGACGCAACAACTTAGTAAGAATACGCACAAGTTTAGGTCATCAAATAACTATGAGTGATGACGGTCAAACGTTATTCATAACACACGCTAATGGTCAAAGTTATATTGAGTTAGGCAAAGAGGGTACAGTTGATATTTACTCAACAAATAGTTTTAATGTTAGAACACAAGGAGATATAAATTTTCATGCCGATAGAAACATTAATTTACACGCTGAAGAAGATTTAAATATTCGCGCTACTAATATTCATATACAAGCAGAAGGTACGTACAAACTCAAAGTATTAAAAGATTATAGTGAAGCGATTGGTGGCAAATTAACATCATTAATTGGCGGAGCCTATGCTGTTAAGGCAGGCGGTCAAGCGAGTATGGTTGCGGGTGCAGAGGCATTTGTTAATGGTAGTAAAGTAAACTTAAATAGCGGCGACCCAGCAACTACCCCAGAAAATGTTGAGAATATTAAAGCCTTTGCTCAAACTGATACATTATTTGATCAAGAAAAAGGATTTATAGCGGCACCAGGAAAATTACTATCAATTACTACTAGAACACCTGCGCACATGCCATGGGCAAGTGCAGGTCAAGGCGTTGACGTTGAAGTTGAATTGGGAGCAGACAGTAGTTTACCATCTAACCCATCAAGCGCAGTAGAGCAAACTAATAATGCAGCTGCAGGAGGCGGATAAACATGCTTACTAATATGGTATTAGGGCAGTACTGTATGGATGCATATGAACTACAATCTGCTGGGTATATTAAACCGGGAAGCGCGCCTATGATTGTATCTCTTATTCAAAAAGGTATGCCAATGGCAAAGGCATTGCCAAGAAACGTTTTTACAGGACGTCAAGGCGGACATAGTTTTGAGTCAATGCGCACTAATGTTAACGCGCAAGCAGACGCAGTTGCTATAAATTTAGAAAACGCACAAGTAGCACTTACTAATGCTGGCTTAATTACAGGTAAAGAAAGTCCTACTGCTATAGCGGGAGTTGTAAAGGCTGCAGCGAAAGTTGGTGTAGCTACAACCTTAGCAGCAGTAAAAGCTAGTGTGGGTAAGGGTAGAAATTTACGCTCACAATTTCCCAAAAGTAAACCGAACGGAACTATAATTCCTACTAATGTTAGTTCATCTGCTGTGCAACCCTCAGGCAGCGCAGTAAGTAAAACTATTAATAGAAATACTACAGCAGCGTTACAGGGTAGTTCAGCACAAGAGGCAAGTCAAAATCCATTAACAAGTTCAGCAGTCAAGCAAGGTGGCGGCGTCATTAAAATTCCTACCGGCGGCAGTGATAATAGAGGAGGAGAGTTTTTACCGTTTGATTTTTTCAATGGATTGAATATTAATATATTTGCAGCAGAAAATGAAGAGGCTTTAAAATATTTGAGCAGTCCGTCAACTGCACTTACTTTTACTCCAACATCTGTGGGAGGATTAACAAATAAAGCATTAGGAGCAGCTACTAGCGCCGCTACAGGCGCTGCAGGGGGACTACAAGGAAAAATTAATCAAGCGTTGGGACAGATTGGTAGTGGAAATATGGCTGCTGGAATGGCAGATGGAATTACATCGGGATTAGGATCATTAAAAGATTCATTAGCTGGACTATCCGCAAGCAAAGGTTTAAGTTCACTTAAAGATCAGGCTAAAGGCATTGCTGCTGGCGCATTTAATGCTATCAAACAGGGTTTTCCTAAAATGCCTGCAGGAGTTCCGGTCGATGTGGCTAAGGTTGCTAAAGAAGCAGCAGCAAAAGCAGAGGCAGCGTCATCAAGTGTTGCTGGCAGCGCAGTTAATAAACTTAGTGCGCTTGGTAATGCAGGAAGTGCATTAGGTAATGCAGCCAAAGACGCAACATCTAAATTACAAAATAGTTTATCAGGCGGCGCCGCAGCATTAGGTAAAAATTTATCAGCATCAGCAGGCGGAGCATTATCAAGTCTTGGTAATGCTGCATCAAGTTTAGGTGGAAGCGGAGCATTATCAAGTCTTGGTAATGCTGCATCAAGTTTAGGTGGGGGTGTAGCAGGCGCATTAGCAGCAGCTGGTGGTAATCCACTAAGTGGCGCCACTTCAAAAGTAGATGCAATAAATTCAAAATTAGATTCTGCGTCCAAAACTTTAAACGCAGTTACAGGTTTAACACCAACCAATGCAGTCAGCGCATTTGGAAGCGTAAAAGACTCAGTACTACAGGCACCATCTCAATTAGTATCTAATAAACTAGCAAGTACAGCAGTTGGTACGCTATCAAGTGGTTTAAGTAATTTACCTGGCGGTGCAGGGGCTGCAGGCGCATTAGTTAATAACGCCAAAAATTTATTATCAGGTGATGCTAGTGCTGCAAAGGGTAAACTAGGAGCAGCAGCAGGTAAGTTAGGTAGTCTGTCTAACGGGCTACAAGATAAATTAAATAAATCTAAAGATTTAGCAACATCTAAGCTTAATAATTTGAAACCCCCGAAATTAGATAGTGCAGCACTATTATCTAAAGCAGGAATACCTTCAGGTTTGGCCTCACAATTACAATCACAAATCTCTGCTATAAGTTCGGGCGGTGGTGTGCCAGTCAGTATGCCAGTGATAGCAATTAATACAACAAATAGGGCAGCTATTACTGCGGCAGTGGATTCACTTATTGAAGATCCTGGAATTCCTAAACCTAACCTATTAGGCGAAGTTTCAGAAGCAACTGTCTCTACGTTTGAGTCTGGACAAAAAGCAATAAAAAGTAAGGCTAGTCAGGTATCTGACCTTGCATTAGAATACGATAAAGCACAAAAAGCTTCAGATAAAGCCTTTGCAAAATTTAAAAAAGCAGTAAACACATTGCCTGCAGGTGATCCAAAAATAGAAGCACTTAGACAAGAAGGCTTAAAACTTCTTCTAGAAGCAGAGGCTAAGGAGAAAGCATTTAGGAAGGCCGGACAAGAGGCAGGGTTTTTTTAATATATAAATATTATTATGCCTAACTATATTGGATTTAGCACTATTGGTTCAAATAAACCTAAAAGTACAAATGCCCCCCCGGGTATTAACGGCGGTCCTGGCTCTATAACAGATAGTCTTAATACAGGCAGAAAATTTAAACTGGTAGATACAGCTTTAGTAATTCGTGATTTTTTAAACGCGGTTAATATACGACAGGGACAGAAAGTAGGACAACCTGAATATGGCAGTAAAATCTGGAATTTTATATTTGAACCTAATACAGCAGATGTTCAATCAGCACTGGATACTGAATTACGAAGAATAATAAGTCAAGATCCGCGTTTACAGATAGGATATATTAGAATTTATCCCCAAGAAAATGGAATATTAGCAGAAATACAATTAGCAGTATATCCATTCAACCAAGCACAATTATTAAGTGTTTTCTTTAATAGTAATACTAATTCTGCATCATTAAGTGCATAAATCCTAAAAGTCGGTTTTTCGTATAAGATAAATATTCTAAACGAGATAAATTATGGCCACTAGCAGTAAACAAACATCTTTGTTTGGTGTCAATGATTGGAAGACAATATATCAGACCTTCCGTCAGGCTGATTTTCGTAGTTATGATTATGAAACACTACGCAAGAGTTTCATCGACTATCTACGCACATATTATCCAGAAACATATAACGACTATACAGAATCAAGCGAATTTATAGCACTACTTGACGTAATGGCATTCATGGGTCAAGGACTTGCATTTAGAAATGATTTAAATGCCCGTGAAAACTTTATTGATACTGCTGAACGTCGAGATAGCGTAATTAAGTTAGCAAATCTTGTAAGTTATACCCCAAAACGTAATCTATGCGCTGAGGGATATTTAAAAGTTACTAGTTTAAGCACAACACAAAACATTACAGACTTAAACGGACAAAACTTAAGTAATCTTCCTATACTATGGAATGACCCTGCTAATCCAAACTTTTTAGAACAATTCAATACTATTATTAATGCTGCACTTGTTGATAGTCAGAAAGTAGGGCGTCCAGGAAATGTTCAAGACATTTTAGGTGTTACTACTAGTGAATATAGTATCGCTATTCCACAGGGTAGTTTAGCAATAGCACCTTTCAATGCAACAGTTGACAATATACAAATGGCGTTTGAGTTAGTAAGTGTAACTAGTGTTGACAGTCCTTATGTTTATGAAGTTTCACCTAGTCCTAACGGTCGTTTCAATATGGTTTATAGAAATGATAAACTAGGCTTTGGTAGTCCAAACACAGGTTTTTTCTTTTACTTCAAACAAGGCAACCTGCAAACTTTTGATTTTACACTTCAAGAACAAATATCAAATCAAAATGTTCCAATTGGAGATATTGAAGGTATAAACAATACAGATACTTGGTTATATCAATTAAACGATAATAATAATGGACGTGCAGAATGGAAAAAAGTAGAAAGCGTTTATGCAGATGCATATCTACAAACCGAAAGTAGTGATAGAACTATTTTCAGTGTTGATAGTAGATTCAATGATCAAGTAACCTATGTATTTGGAGATGGTGTATTCAGTAAAATTCCGGTAGGCACTTTCCGTGCTTATGTTCGCGCAGGAAATGCATTAACATATACAATCGATAATATTGAAATGCAGGGTCTCACTGTTGCTATTTCTTATATTAGCAGATTTGGCAGACAAGAAACTTTATCAATTGGTTTAACTTTGACAGAACCAGTAAGCAATGCGCAAGCAAGAGAATCACTACCAAGCATTAAACAACGAGCTCCTACACGTTACTATACACAAAATCGTATGGTAAATGGCGAAGATTATAATAACTTTCCTTATACACAATATAGTTCAATTATTAAATCAAAGGCTATCAATCGTAGCAGTATTGGCGTAAGTAAAAATTTAGATTTACTGGATCCAACGGGTAAGTATTCGAGCATACTTAGTTTAGGCAACGATGGTGCATTATGGCGTGACGAATCAGATTTTAATTTTGCTTTTACTTTTGATAGTACTAGCGACATTATGTTTTTCTTAACGCAAACATTAACTAATCAATTATCAGAAATAGAAAGTTATCAATATTACACAACGTATTATCCTAGATATAATATTCAAGGCAGCAATACTAGTTTGCCTGTATTTTGGAAAATTGCAGTTGTAGATGCTAACTCACTTAATGGTTTTGTAACTAATTATCCATTGCTTGAAAAAAATGCACTATCAACAGGGATTTTTACAACAACTAATCTAAAATATTTGACTAAAGGCGCATTAATAAAAATAATTGCTCCTACAGGTAAATATTTTGATAGTAATTTTAGATTAGTAAATGGTATACCTTCTTCAAATGATATTACATATTATTGGACAACTGTATTAGAGGTAGTAGGTGACGGCGCCAATGGCGGCGAAGGTATATTTCCTAACGGGAACGGAGCAATTACATTGAATGGATATGTACCAACAGGTGCTATATTGTCACAGGTTATACCAGCGTTTAGTAATGATTTACCTACAAACATTATACTTGAAGCAAAACAACGTTTAGAGTTAAATGACAGTTTTAGTCTGGTTTTTAATAATAAATTAAAGAGTGATGAAGATCGTTGGTCAATACGTCCAATTGATACAGCCAATAGTTTTGTTAAATTTACAAGTGAAAATATACCAAATAGTTATCTTGTAGAAGTAAAATCATTGGAATATTATTTTGGCAGCGTTGACGATGTTAGATTTAGTTTCCCACAAAATGAATTAGTTTACGATCCATTCTCTGGCACCATATTACAAGACAACATCAATGTGTTAGGTATTAATTCTATAGTTGATACTAATATACCATTGGCAAAAGATTATAAAATTAATATTACTGGACAAACTATTGAAAGTGATGGTTATATAAATGATTATGAAGTTGTAGTAAGTACTACAAGTGATAATAATGGCACACTAATTACTAACCCAGATTTTTTTAGTGAAATTACAGGTTTCGCATACACAACAAATGCAACTACTGGTTTCAAAACTGATGCTACAAATACGAATAGATATGTATTTTTTGAAACAATAAATGACGCTATTAATTTAACCAGACAACAAATATTGCCTTCAAGTGAAGTAATTTATGCATACGCGACCAAAACAGAAATTGAAGTAGTAAAATATGAATATCCAGAAAAAACATTATTCTATGCCTATAGTCAAAATTTATTCTATAAAACCTTTCAAGATCCTGAAGTTACATCACAATCTTATATACTTAAACAAGTTACGGGTTATAATATAATGTACGGCAGACAAGGGCTAACATATAAGTATACCCATAACTCAAATAATACTGTGCGCATAGATCCAGCAACTACAAATATTATTGATTTATATTTGGTTACACAAGAATATTATACTGCCTATCTCAATTATATACAAGATACTACAGGTACTATTTCAGAACCAGAAGAGCCAACAATGGCAGAATTAAATGCACAATATGATAAGTTACAATTTTATAAAATGCTTAGTGATAGCATGATTATGAATAGTGTTACATTTAAACCATTATTTGGTCCTAAGGCAGCAAAAGCATTACAAGGTACTATTAAAATAATAAAAAATGCAACGACTACTGCTAGTGATAGTGAAATTCGTAGTGCTGTTATTGCTAGTATGAATTCATATTTCAATATTCAAAATTGGACTTTTGGCGACACATTCTATTTTAGTGAATTATCAGCGTATCTACATAATGAGATCGGTGATTTTGTAAGTTCAGCTGTATTAGTTCCAAATGATCCAAACGAGACATTTGGAGACTTGTATGAAATAAAATCCCAACCATACGAAATTTTTGTCAACGCCGCTACAGCGAATGATATTGTTATTATAGCAGCATTAACACCAGAACAGTTAAAGGCAGTGTAAAATGGCACGTATAAGAACGTTAAATTTCTTACCAGAAGTTTTTCAAACTCCAACTAATAGTCAATTCCTGTCTGCTACACTGGATCAAATTGTCAATAATTCTGATTTAAAAAGAATTCAAGGTTATATAGGTAGCACTTTTGGTTATGGTATTAATGCCAATGATCGTTATATTACTGAACCAACTAAAATAAGAAAGGATTATCAATTAACTCCAAGTGTTGTCTTTACAAAGAAAGACGAGAGTGCTGCTAAAGATTTTATTAGTTATCCTGGATTAATAGACGCATTAAAATTACAAGGCGGCGAAACTCAAAATAATAATAAATTATTTGAGAGTCAGATTTATAGTTGGGACCCATTTATTGATCTTGATAAAATTATAAACTTCCATCAATATTACTGGGCACCAGAAGGATTGCCAGTTGTTAATATTGCTACCAATATTGTTTATAATAGCACAGATTTCGTTGTTACTAGTCAAGAAAATGTTTACAATCTAAGAAGTCTAGAAACGGCTACTGGCGAAGAAAACCCAACATTAACTTTATTGCGCGGTGGTACATATCGCTTTATTGTTGATCAAGATAGTGGTTTTTTTATTCAAACACAACCAGGCACCAGCGGTACAAGTGCCACACAACCAAATCGTAGTACACGCCTAACACAAGATAATGGTGTAATTAACAATGGCGCTAGAGCAGGAGCAGTAATTTTTGAAGTCCCACAAGTTACAGCACAAGACAATCTTGTATTTACAAATCAAGTAGATGTTGATCTAGTAAGTAACTTAAACTTTCAAGATATAAATGGAAAATTATTACAAGATGTTTTCAGTATTGACGGTGTAACAGATTTAGACGGTAGAACTGTATTATTTTATAATAATACAACAGATGAAAAAGCGTTTACAGATGGGTTCTACAATGAAAGTAATTACGATATTAACGTTGGGTTAGAAAATGAGCCAGATCCAAGTGCGGTGTTTAATCCATCAGATAATTTTGCTAGCACTACGCCGCTTACGATTGTAGTAACAAATACTGTAACAGGTACTAATCGTTTGATAGTTGATACTACTAATTTACCCCAAAATGATATCAAGAATGTATTACAAGTAAACAACGTTATTACATTTCCAAATAGTGTATTTGGTGGTATCAATCAATATAATGGAGCACTAAACAACGTAATTTATTATGTAAAAGAAATTATTGACGCAAATAAATTTACAATATCCCAATCAATTAATGGTCCAGAAGTTACATTAACCACTGCAAGTGGTTCAATGAATGCTACAGTAAATCAAGGATTAACTGAAGAGGGTTTTTACTCATTCGTAAATGATTACTTTTATCAAATATCATACGTTGAAAATGAAGATGATCCAACTAATCCTATCTTAAGATTAAAACCTTATCAATTAATTAATGAAAACACAGAGATAACAGCACTTTATGGTACAGAATATATTGGACTTAATTTTTATAAGGATTTAGAAGGTAACATAAAACAAGTACCAAATATCACTGCTAACCTTAATACACTTTATTATCAAGATGCTGATAATCCAAATAAAGGTGGTGTTTTACGAATCATCGAAAATAATGTTGGTAACAACCTAAATGTTGAAACAGACATAATTGGCAAAAAGAATTTTGAAATCACTATACCAAATCAACAAACAGTAATTTTCACAAATGGCTTAAAAGTTTCGTTTAGTGGAGACGTTACTCCTATAAGTTTTTTGGAAGGGGAATATTATGTACAGGGTGTTGGCACTGAAAAAGGTATTGAATTAATAAACACAAATGAAACAGTAACACCAGAAGCATATACTATTGAAAATCCTATTCCATATGACATTTTTCCTTGGGACATAGGTGCATATAGCGGCAGTAGCTCTATTCCTGTCAATAAAGATTATATTACAATAGCACGTGAGGCTATTAATAAAAACGGTTGGTCACGCAGTAATCGTTGGTTTCACAGTAGTGTAATTAATGCCACAGCCGCATATAACAAGACCCCAGAAATTGTAAATATCTATGCAGTTGAGAAAACTAAAGCCAATCGTCCTATTATTGAATTCTATCCTAACTTAAAACTTTTTAATCAAGGCACATTAGGTAAAACACCCGTCGATTTTATAGATCGCAGAACATCTGATGCGTTCTCTATAGTAAATGGTCAGATTAATTACTACCCTGATGTTAAAATATTTACAGGATATAATGCTACGATACAAGCAAGTCCGGGCTATAGTGATACAGACAACGTTGATAGTACCGATTTGATTGTTGGCGAAATGTATGAAATTGTTAGTGTTGGTACTACTGATTGGATAGCATGCGGCGCAGAAAGTAACACAGCAGGAATATCATTTACTGCATCAGCAGTAGGAGCAGGCACTGGCACAGCGAAGGCTTTGAGTTATACGTATGCATTAGTGCCACAAAGTTCAGTTAAAACATCACAGTCAGATGGTAGTATAATTGCTGCCACATTTACGTTAACACAATACATTAGTGATTTGGGAAACTACGAAAATCCTACTCCACTTAGTGGCATATTACCAACGAATGCTATAATTTCTTCAATCAGTGATATTACTATATCTAGCACAAAATATTTTAAATTACAAATTTCTTGGGCAAAAAATTATCCAATAGAATCAGCATATACTAATAGATCACTTATTGCTAATCCATTTTTACAAGACTTTGATAATACAAATTATAGTTTATTCAATGGTGCAAGAATAATTTTTGCAGCGGATACAAATGCCGAAGTACGTAATAAAATTTATGTTGTAAACTTATCGCCGATTACTGTAGGGGGCAAACCAATAATCTCATTGGTAGAGGCAAGTGATGGCGCTGTTAAAGATAACGAACAAACAGTTATTACAAGAGGTTATTTTAATACAGGTAAAACATACAGATTTACAGACGAAAATTATGGGGCATGGATATTAGCGCAGTTTAAATACAATACCAACCAACCACCATTGTTTGATGTTTTCAATACCACAGGACAAAGTTTAAGTAACCAAGGCATTTATCAAGGTAGCAACTTTGCTGGAAGCAAATTATTTGCTTATGCAGTTGGAACCGGAGCAGATGATCCTGTATTAGGATTCCCATTAGCATATAGTAGTTTAACAAATGTTGGTGATATTAAATTTGATGTTTCCTTTAACAGTCAAATCTTTAACTACGTTAATACAGTTACTAATTTACCAGAAACTGAACACATTAACTTAGGGTATGTATATAATTACGAAACACGCAATACATATGAAAGATTGACAGGATGGGTTACATCTATAGCACCTAGTGTACAATATCAAAACTTTGAATTTGATTACTTTCCAGAAACATCAAACAGAATATTCACTATTGATGTGCCGGTCAAAGATCAGAAAACCGATTCATGGCCGGTCGTATTTGTATATGTAAATAACATACCTGTACCAAAAGCAAATTATACATACGCAGTGGATAACGATCAAACAAACTTTTTCATTGATGTACAGAGTTTGACAAACACAAAAGTGCAAATACAAGTATGTAGTGATAAGGTAAGTGCTACAGGTTATTATACTATACCAATTAACTTAAATAACAACCCTTTCAATGTAGATATACAAGAAGTCAACATTGGCGATATTCGTCGCCAGTATACCAGTATTTTCTACAATAATCCAAAGTTAACAGGAGAAATTTTTGGTAATAATAACTTTCAAGATTTAGGCAATTTAACCTACTGGGGTGATAAGATTATACAAAATAGTGCAAGTTTAGTTGCACCCGGAGCGTTTAGCAGAACAGAAAATAATAATTTGTTTAATGCTCTTATGTATAATAGTAGGGAGTATATAAAGTTTAAAACATTACTAGTTGATACAGTTAATAACACTGATTATCAACAACGATATAGTCCTGCAGCAATACTTGACGATGCGCTTGATCAAATTACAAGTACAAAAAACCAAGAACAAAGTTTCTTTTGGTCTGATATGGTACCTAGTAAGGCGCCCTTCATTTCAAATACATATAGTATAAAAAATGACATCAGCACTAGTTTCTATGCTTTAAGTAAAATTTATGATTTTACTAAAGCCAATTATGATGGTGTACTGGTTTATCTACAGCGTAAGGTTGGTGCAATAAATCTAACTACTCAATTATTGAAGGGTGTGAATTATACTGTTGAGACAGATAGTCCTTCGTTAAAAATCACCCTTGACTTATTTAAAGGCGACAACATTATAATAAATGAATACAATCAGACATATGGTTCATATGTTCCTAACACTCCAACCAAATTAGGAATGTATCCTTCCACACAACCTAAAGTCGTATATGATACTAGTTACCAAAACCCTACATATTTTATATTAGGACACGACGGATCATATAATAAACTTTACGGCGAATATAATAAGGTAACTGATACACTACAAGATTTCAGAGATCAGGTTTTACTTGAATTTGAAAAGAGAATTTATAACAATCTTAAATTAGAAGGATTGATATTACCAATACAGCAGCTAGATTATGTACCAGGATTTTTTAGAACTGAAATTAATAATTTGACTGATCTTAATTATGAAGAATGGTTAAGAATTTATAGTTTAAACTTCCTTGACTGGATTGGTCAAAATCGTATCGACTATAAAACTCAATTGTATAACAGAAGTATACCATGGACTTATAACATAAGAGATAGTTTAAACAAAGTTAATAGAGGAATAGTAGAACAGGGTAGTTGGCGCGGCGCATATGAATATTTCTTTGATACCAGCACACCCAATACTACTCCTTGGGCTATGTTAGGTTATGCTAATCAACCTGATTGGTGGGAAGATCGCTATGGTCCAGCACCGTATACTAGTAACAACCAACAATTATGGCAAGATTTAGAACAGGGCTACGATTATGGCAGTCCAATTGTCGGCAGTGATGACTTAATATTAGGACAAACTTATAAAATTATAAGTCTGGGTAATACAGATTGGAACATTGTAGCAGGCACAACCGGCGTAGCATATAATGTCGGAGATAATATAATAGTAGTTGCGTTAACTGTAGGTAGCGGAACAGCAAATAGTATCAATCTATTAGCAGCACGTCCAGGATTATCACAAATACTGCCAGTAAATGCAGCAGGTCAATTATTAGACCCTCTAGAATGCTTATTATCAAGTTATGACGGTAATATTTTTCAACGTGATTGGATAGTAGGAGACGATGGTGCAGTAGAACTTTCATATCGTCGTAGTTCAACTTATCCATTCGACTGTGTAAGAATTTATGCATTAATTAATCCTGCTAAATTCTACAATTTGAATATTGACCTAGATGACTATCGTTATAATTTTGAGTTTAATCAATATCTGGTAAATGATCGTAAACACTTAATTTACGATGATGTTAAGATTTATGGTAATGGTACAGCAAAAACTAGTTATATAAACTGGATAGTCGATTACCAAAAACAACAAGGTATTTACGCTACTAAAGCGATAGAAGATTTACTATATAATTTGGATGTGCGACTTGCATATAGAATGGCAGGTTTTAGTGATAAATCTATGCTTAAGTTTTTCGTCGAAAAAGGCAACCCAAGCGCGACAAATACTTCATTGTTAATACCTGACGCAAGTTATCAAATTTTGTTATATGATAATCAACCAACCGAAAAATTAATTTATTCAACTATAGTCATACAAACTAGTAAGCAAGGTTTTAAAGTTTATGGAAATAGTCAAAAGAATGCCTATTTCATTACTCAATTGCCTGATATTAATTCAATAAAAGAAAAAATAACTGTAGAAAATATAGAAGTTGAAATATATTCACGACATCTGCCAGAATTTCAAATTATACCTTATGGAACAGAATTTTATAGCGTAGCAGAACTTGCTCAATTTATTTCAAATTATGGTGCCTATACAGTAACAACAGGTGCAGTATTTGAAACTCAACTTAACGGCGTTGAAGTAAATTGGAATCAAATGATTGCAGAATTTTTATATTGGGCTCAAGTAGGATGGAATAAAGGTTCAACATTAAATTTAAATCCTGCAGCACTAAGCTTAGAAATACAAAGAGAAAACTTAATTGTACAACCATTGACACTACAAAAAGAAAATTTTGTATTGAATCAAAACTTATATCCTATACAATTAAGCAATCTAGCAATTGTACGTGATGATACTAAATTTAGTTTAACGCCATTGAATCAAGGCGAAACTATTTCCTACGGCGAATTCAATCTATCAAACTTAGAACATGGTATTGTGTTTGATAATATAACAGAATTCTCTGATGTCATTTATAATTTAACTACGGGCGTTCGCCAAAACAGAATTTTGACTTTTGGAAATAAGAGTGCTGAATGGAATGGATTACTATATATTGGCGGATTCATCTATAATCAAGATAATATAGAAGAATGGAATAAAACCACAAAATACACTAAGGGTTCTATAGTTGAGTATAAAAATAGATATTATACTGCATTAAAGATAATTCAACCAGCAGTAAATTTCCAAGAAAAAGATTGGGTAGTTACTGATTACAACGAAATTCAAAAAGGACTATTGCCTAATAGTGCTACAAGAAGTTATGAGAGTACATTATACTATAACTCAAATAATGCTAATCTTGAAAATGAAGCAGACGTATTAAGTTTTAGTTTGATAGGATTTAGACCAAGAGATTATATGGCTGCTGCTGATCTTAATGACATTACACAGGTTAACGTTTTTAAGAATTTAATTAAGAACAAAGGCACTAAAAATGCTCTTGATGCATTCAAGGGTGCAACATTGCCACAGGGCGGTATACAATATGATGTATATGAAAACTGGGCAATATTGTCTGGTAAATTTGGTGGCACACTTAGCGAGAACTTTATTGAACTACGTTTAAGTGAAAATAGTATGGTCGGCAACCCAGGCACAGTATCTCTAACGGATGGTACATATACTCAGGGTATGCAACAATATATACCATTGAATAAAATCTTTAATTATTCAACACCGATAACTAATCCTAACGTATTACCAACTAAAGAATATGGTCCAAGCACGATATATCCAGATGCAGGTTATGTAAATTACAATGACGTTAAAATGTCAAGTTACTATTACTCTAACTTGCCTAGCGCAATTGATATAGCCGGAAATATCGTTCCAATAGAAAATTTATATGTTAGAGATTATGTATGGTTAGCAAATTTTTTAGCAACTTGGAAAGTATTTACTCCTGATATATTAATTAATAATTATAACTATAGTTCTCCTGCACCAACAGTGATTAGTTTAATCACTAATCCAAATGGTACTGCAACAATTACATTTAATAATAATCATGGGCTGTCACAATATGATATTATTGCAATAATAAATTTTGATACTAGCGTCAATGGCTATTATCTAGTATCTGAAATTGCTAACCCAAAACAAATTTTAGTTGAATATAATGCCTCACAAGCAGTAAGCATAACAGGAGAGGGCGTATGCTTAAAATTTGTAAATCAGCGCGTAGGCGATCCCACCAAAATACTTAACTTGCCGTTGTTATCCAGTGAATTTACAAAAAATACTGTTTGGGTAGATGAAAATGATGATGGTGCTTGGGCAGTATATCGTAAGGGCATCAATTATAAACTTGATAGCACATTAGAAACTGAAAATAGCACAGCGTTTGGTTATAGCGTAGCATATGCCGACACATTTGGATACATGATTGGTGATCCAGGCAACGTTAGTAACCTCGACGACACCACAGAAGGTTATGTAAACCGTTATACCGGACCTATTGACAATTTAAAATTGTTAGAAACATTTAGCACAGGTGATAGAAGTTTTGGTCAGGCAATAGCGCATAATAACAATATAATTTTAATTTCACAGCCAACCGCAGCAACAGACAAAAAAGTTTTTGTTTATGTTTATAATGAAGGAAATACACTATCAGATAACTTATTGCTTGTTCAAGAAATAGAACCAACATTAGCGTTTGATGCTTGGGGCAGCGCATTATCAATTAGCAATGATGGCAATTATATTTTCATTTCAGCAAGTAATGAAATTGATGGAAAGTTGTTTGCTAATGAAGTACACGCTTATAAGAGACAAAATATCGATTTAAATGCTGGATATCTCACTACAGGTGAAACATATGTTATTACTAGTGTAGGTACTACCGATTTCGCATCAATTAGTACGAGCCCCAGCACTACTGAAAATAAAGTAGGGCAAATATTTGTAGCAACAGGCGCGGGCACTGGTACTGGAACAGTCACACAAATTAGTTATGAATTTGCTGGTATACTAACGGATGTTGATACTGTACCTAAAGATAACTTTGGCGCATCAATAGCCTCTGATTATTATGCTGATACCATTGTAATTGGCGCTCCTAACACTAATGTCACAGTTGATAATGTTGTTAAAGATGACTGGGGCAAGGCAGTAGTTTATAATAGAATATCACAAAATATTGAAGTACAAAGTAATAGTTCTGGAATATATCAGGTTTTTCCTCTTGTATCAGATCCAAATACTGCCACAACTGTTGACCTATTAAACACTTATAGTAGTAACAATCATATTGAGTTATCAAGTATTGATTCATCCTTGGCAGTTAATGATACTATTATATTCTTAGGAGACGGTTTATCAGGAACTAATATTGTAACTGCACAAACATACTATGTCAAAGAATTGGTTGGCAGTAATAAAATAACTATTAAAACTTCGCGCTCAACTAGTACAGTATATCCTGTTACTACAAAAGCATCAATTAGTAATGCAACAGCAACACCGCAATTTTATAGCATAGATGTTACTGTTAATGGAACAAGTGTTCAGGATACTAATTATGGTATCGCTGATGATAATTTTTACTATACTGCTAATTTAACTGCAGGTGATATTATTAATGTAAGTCAAAACACGTTTGTTAAAGTACAAACACTTACATCAGCAAATGATCCTAAGATTGGTGTAAGATTTGGTAATAGTGTAGATATCACTGCGTTTGGCACTGAAATTATAGTTGGTGCTCCATACGAATTGACAACCAATGGCGAAGGTGGTGTTTATCGCTATACTGATGGTGGCGGTAGATATGGAATGATTATTGGTACTCAAAATGCCTTACTCACGGCCAACAGATCAATACTTTTAAATGGATTCCTAGTTAATTTGGAAAGTGGTTCAAATGCTACTGAAATAGCAAATACTATTAATTCTGCTAAAATTACTAATATACAAGCAGCAGCACAAAATGATAAGTTAGTAATTTCACTACGAAACATGTCATTGGCTACTGTCAATCACGAATTAGAATTAACTGTAACAGATGAAGATACTTTGTCCGAGTTGGGTATAACACTATACACAAGCACACAATTTATTTCATGCCCGCACACAGGAACACAAACACAATTTGGTTATACTGTAAAATTTGATGAGAATAATAGTTTTGTAGCAAGCGCACCTACTGCTACACGTTTTGCTGCAACAACATTTGATTTTACTGATGATGAAAATCAAGACAACGACACAGTATTTGATAATAATGCTACACGCTGGATCGATACTTTCCGCAATGCTGGCGCTGTGTACATGTTTGATTATTTAGGAAAATACTATGAGTCAGTAAGTGAACCTGGAGTTTATGCTTATGCTCAAAGTGTTAATGCAGTGGGAACTAATTATGGCAACCAACCATTATATGGCTACGCCTTAGAATTCAGCGACAACAAAGTATTAGTAGGAACACCATACTATAAACCAGAAAATGTTGATGGGCAAGTTGTGATATATGATAATTCGATTGGTCAACCAGACTGGTCAGTGTATCGCTCATCAAGTGCAATTATTGATACTGATCGTATTAATAACATACAATTGTTTAGCGCACAGACAAATAACACATTATTAAATTTAGACTATATTGATCCATTACAGGGTAAAATCTTTGGCGCAGTAAGACAAAATATTGATGTGATTAGTAATATAGATCCTGCAAGTTATAATAATGCGGGACAAAATACAATTACAAGTTGGGGCGACAGTTGTGTAGGGAAGATGTGGTTAGATACATCAAATATGCGTTTTGTGAACTATCATCAAAATGATCCAGTATATAATTCTAAATATTGGGGAACTTTATTCCCTGGTAGTGATCCTGCAATTTATACTTGGATAGTTAGTGCTAACCCGCCGTCACAATACACTGGGGTTGGCATTCCAAAAGACATAACACAGTTTAGTATAAGAAGTTATATTAATCAGACAGGCATAGCAACTCCCTCATACTATTTCTGGGTACGTAACACTAATATTATTGTGCCAAACTCAGGTAAAACTTTATCTGATACGACAATGGAGATATACTTAATAAATCCATTGGCTTCAGGAATCGCATATTTTGCTGCACTCTTACCAAATAGTTTTGCAATTTATAATTGTCAGCAAGATGTTAATAATACAGATACAATATTACATATAGGATATAAGAGTACTACGAGCGAAAGCATACCACACCAAGAATTTAATTTGGTTCGTTCAAACTTTGCTGATGACTTTTTACCAGGACTACCTAATAGTCAGTATACTCACCCAACATATCTGTATGACAGAATGTTAGATAGTATGGCAGGTGTTGATGAGGAAGGCAGCACTGTACCTAATCCATACTTGCCAAAAGCAGTGCAAAGTGGCGTATTAGTACGTCCAAGACAAAGTTTCTTTTATAACCGTTATAATGCATTAAAGAATTATATACAGTATGCTAATTCAATTATGGCGTTGTATCCATTAGTTGAAATAAGACCAGACGCTACATTCTTCTATAAAGAAAATGAAGTAATTTATACTACTGTCACTGGCTCTTTAATTAAATCGAATTTAAAATATACTATACTTACTATAGGTAATACAACTTGGGATACTATAGGGGCAACACTAAAAACTGCTGGCAACTTTAGTATCGGCGAAACATATATTATTAATACAATTAACAATACCGACTTTACATTAATTGGTGCTAAATCAAACAATGTAGGAGTAAAGTTTATTGCTACTGGCACCGGCAACGGTAATGGAAGTGGATCAGCGTATATAGATTCATTTACAGCAACCGCAAATGGCAACGGGAATGGCACTGCTAAAACCATTACTTTTAATACTGGCGAATTATATAAAACCTCTGACTATGTTTCAAGAATTGATTGGTGGGCTGTAGGATTTGACAATAATACTAAACCAGCCTTCCAAGTTGAGTTATTTAGTGACTTATTAAAATTAGAAAATACACAACTGAACACAATTGCGCGTGTGATTAAAGGGGGCAATGGTACTAGAGAAACATATATCTATAAAGAATTAACTCTAGATGGAGTTATAGAAACACGCTGGATACGTATAGGTCTTGAACAAGGCACTTATGAGATTAGTAAAGAGATTTATGATTACGATTTAGGAAAGTATGGTTACGGCGGCAACTTCTACGATACAGATAGTTTTGACTTATTCCCAAGTAATGAAACACGTTGGATAGTTCGTGGGCTTAATGAACAAATCTTTACTAATGAATTATTAATTCATCGTAATAGGTCATTAATATTAATGTTTGAATATATTACGAGCGAAACTAATGAAAGTCAAAATTATTTACCATGGTTAAATAAAACATCACTGGTAGATGTAAAACATACTGTACGTGAACTTGAACCAGTAGAAAAATTCCGTACTGATAGCGATAAATTCTTAAGCGGTTACTTAAATGAAGTTAAACCCTATCACGTAGTCATTAAAGAATTCTTATTGAATTATACTAAAACGGATATCTATTATGGTAATTTTACTGACTTTGATATTCCAGCAACATATAATTCAAATTTTGACGAGTTTCAAAGTCCACAGTTGGTATATGGTGGTTTAGTTCAGGATAATTATAATCAATATGAAGAAACTGCCCCGATCTGGCAAACAGACACTTATACAGAATGGTATAATAATTGGGGATTAAATTTAAGAAGTTCATATAATTCTCCAAGTTATACTGATTATTTGACAGAAAACGAATTGTTGGAAGAAAAAATTAATAGTGCCAACTACTTTATGACTACATTGGAAACATATCTTCCAATTACTGCAACTAGTGTAATAGTTAAAAATGTCAGCGGGTTCCCTGTAAATGGAACATTTAGAGTTGATAGCGAACTTATAACTTACAGTAGCGTAGATCGTGCGAGAAATATTATATATGGATTACAACGTGGGGCGCAAGGCACTACACAAACAGTTCATTTACCAGGAACCGATGTATATATGCAATTACCACCAATCGTGGTGCTTGATAGTGGTAGTCAATATACAGAATTTACTCCAAAAGTTTCTGCTGTCGTAGACGAATTAATATATAATCCACCGAGAAAACCTGCTATATTACAAGCCATTATGTCACCTGACCGTAATAAGGTTATAGACATTGATGTTATAGATCCAGGTGAAGGTTACGAAACTACTCCTGAAATTGTTATAGAACCTTCTGTAAAAATATTTTTTAGTAATACCGCTGTTGACAATAATACAAACACAATTTCTATAAGTGGTTATACAGTAAACACTGGAGATAGTGTAAAGTATATTGCTGGTTATGTTAGTGTGGAAGCTACAAATGTTGTTCCTTCTACTGCTTATACAATCGAAACTATAGGCACTACAGATTTTACAGAAATGGGAGCACCAAACAATTTAGTTGGTACTAAATTTATAGCAATTAGAGTTGGAACAGGAACTGGGACAGTAAAACAATCTATACCTATAGATTACCTTGTAAGCGACCAATACTACTATGTAAAATTAATTGATAATATTCCTAACCCAGTCATAGCATTATATTCTACATATGCTGATGCTGTGCAAGATAAAAACAAAATTCCTATACAGGGGCCTAATGCAAATATAGAAAATCAATTATGGTTAGGTGCTAGAGCTTTAGCTATAACATCTGCTCAACCAGTGCGTGAAAATATTATATCAATGAAATTTGATAGAAATAGTTTTGATAGTAAAGTCACTGATTGGGCTAAAGATAGGTTTTATGGTAGTTTCTTTGCAGGCGATTACGAAAGTCAAAGTGCTTCAAGTTGGTCACTAAAACTACAGTCAA
>Ga0194123_10002973_pt1 | contig 21098 bp, 14 predicted proteins | sample TA2MahsurfametaG_5_FD_155479 | JGI IMG/M metagenome (GOLD analysis project Ga0194123, IMG submission 155479) | Freshwater microbial communities from Lake Tanganyika, Tanzania - TA2015023 Mahale A surface | ecosystem: Environmental > Aquatic > Freshwater > Lake | place: Tanzania: Lake Tanganyika... | reverse complement strand
CTCTTCCCTTACCGAACAGAGTCGTTAAGCCCCACTGCGCTGATGGTACTGCAGTAAAATGTGGGAGAGTAAGTCGTTGCCAGACTGGTTCAAGAGCCCCGATCCTAACAGGTCGGGGCTTTTTGTTGAAATCCCTTTTTGTTGAGATACCTTTTGGGTTTTATTGCTCAAGCTTTGTTGCTCAGGCTTTGTTGCTCAGGCTTGGTAAACCACGAGGCCTGAAGGGATTTTGGGCTCAAAAGAGGTGGATTTGGGGGGCATAAATTCCTTGCGGTCTGCTGTGCGAAAGACATCTTCGGAGCAGGGTGCTCGGGGAATGAGAATAAATTCGGTTGCGGCTTCTTGCAAAATGACCTTGAAATGCTCTAAAGTCAAATTCATCGAGCCAAAGTCAATGCGCGGATCCGTGGTAGGGTCGTTGATCTCACAGATAGGTGCTAACACATGTTCTTGTAACCATTGGACATCTGAAATCTCCTCGGCTTTTGGAGTGGGGGAATCGGTCTTTGGATTGGTCGAAGCTTGTGTTAAAGGTTGCAATAGCCAGCAGGCTTCTTTGTGAACGAGCAAGAAATGCCCGGCCGGAAGGTACTGGTAAAACATTTGTTCAAGGGAACAAGGTTTGAGTCGAAAAATGGCCTTGAGTTTGTCCAAAATTTCCCAAAAGGGTATGGGCCCCTGGTCATTGCGTATGCGGCGGTAAATCGGATAGATTTTTAAGTCTCGATCGGACATGAGAACAGAAAGCATAGGGTATACAGGGGATTGGGGCAATGGACGATCAGGGGTTTGGGGCAATGGATGCTCATGGGATGGTTCCGCCGATGATGTAAAAGGGCTTAGCCCTTGGCAGGCCGCTGCACGATGGTGACCGTCAGCGATATACAGGTGCGGAATCGAGGCGATAGCCTCTCGGAATGCTTCGCGCTGCTGTGGTTCTGAAATGCACCATAACGAAACGCGAGTATGATTGGCAAGAACAAATTGCTGATTGCAGGGATTTTTGATCACCGAAGATTGTAAGATGTGCAGGCGCTTTTGGTGGCGGTAGCTCAAGAAAACAGGTGTCCATTGCACCTGCATTGTTTGTAGCCAATGGGTAATGGTGGCCGCTCGGTCTTGCCGAATCTGCTCATGAGGTAAAATATGTTTGCCGATTTGCGTAGCATCGCAGATTCCTATAATGCCGGTTTGGCTTAACCCGCGATAAGTGCTTTGGTACAGGATATACGAAGGCTCTTCGGTGAAAGGTTGCAAGAGATTGCGATTCAATATTTCGTCCAAGGCAGCCTTGGCATTTCGATTCCTCACCTCTCGGTAATTAGGATCAGAGGACTCCATGCTACCCAGAGGTAATTGAGCCTTTTGGACCAATTTCATATAGAGGTTTTCCACTTGATAGGCGCTTTCCGCTTGCAGATCCTTGAGGCCCGATTCGCCCTTCAAGTCCTTCCCCTCATGGGGAGGAACTTTTGCTTGGAAAGGATAAAATTCGGGCATGATGGAGGCCTTACAGGGACTGCGCTCAGCCAGGGAAGGCCTCGATAATTCGTTGGGCCATTTCGATGCCTATGCGTTCTTGGGCCTCAAGGGTAGAAGCGCCGGTATGAGGAGTTGTGCTTATTTTGGGATGCGCGAGGAGTTCCTGCTGAGGATCTGGTTCGTTCACAAAAACATCCAAACCTGCATATCGCAGATGACCTGAATTCAGTGCAGTAAGAAGGGCCGCCTCATCGACAAGTCCTCCCCGAGAACAATTCACAAGGCAGGCCCCTGCGGGCATCCGTGCGATGCGTTCTGCGTTCATCAGGGGCTCTCGAAGCCCAGGCACATGGAGGCTGATGTAATGGCATTGCGGCAACATAGAATCCAGGTCCAGCACCTCTACTTTGTGTTGTATAACAACGGATTTAGCGATTTCAGGTTGCTGATCAAAGATCAAATCATGGACCAGAACCTTCATGCGGAAACCATGGGCAATGCGGGCGACTTCTTGGCCAATTCGACCAAAGCCCACGATCCCCAGCGTTTTGCCAAACAATTCGGTACCAGCGGCGTAGGAGGTCTTGAGGGTATTGAACTCGCTGCCTCCACGTTGGGGCATATCCCGATGGGCATAGTGCAGGAACCTGCACAGGCTGAGCATATGGGCAAAGACCAATTCAGCTACTGCGATGGATGACGCCGCCGGGGTATTGATCACCGGAATACCCTTGGATCTCGCATAATCTACATCGATATTGTCCATGCCAACCCCTGCTCTGGCGATGAACCGAAGATTGGGGCAGGCATCAATCAAGTCTGAACGAACCTTGGTGGCTGATCGCACCACAATACCGTCGAATCCGGGTAATTCATGATGGAGTTGATCCTGAGGAACTTTGGTGGTCACTACCTGATGACCGGCCTTTTCGAGCATGTCTTGGCCGGCTTGATCAATTCCGTCGTTGGCTAAAATTTTCATGGAGCGTCTTTAATAAGGATGGTTGTGAATAGGGATGGGCGTGTCTACAGTGTGTACGGTACAGTATTCAACAAGGTTGAAACAGACTTCGACAGAAAACGAAGAGAAGGAAGGGCGAATTCAGGCCAGGCGGTTTTCAAGGGCTTGCATGACGTCCACCAGGACTTGCACGCTTTCGATGGGCATGGCGTTGTACATACTTGCTCGGTAACCGCCCACCGATCGATGACCTTTGAGCCCGGAGATCCCGGCTTCTTGGAGCATCTTGCCCAAGGTGGTTTCATGTTCGCTTTGGTTCAAGACGAAGGTGACGTTCATGAACGAGCCTGAATCGTCAGTGACCGTAGGACGGAACAAAGAGTTGCGATGGATTTCGTGGTAGAGCAATTGCGCTTTCTTGCGGTTGCGTTCCTCCATGGCTTGAAGGCCGCCTTGATCTTCAATCCATTGCAAGGTGAGCATGCTCACATAGACCGCAAAGACAGGGGGCGTATTGTACATGCTCTCTCCTTTGATATGCACCCCGTAATCCAACATGGCATTGAGGACGCGACCGCTGCGACCAAGCAAGTCCTTACGAACGATAATCAGGGTAGTCCCGGCGGGCCCCATGTTTTTCTGAGCCCCTGCATAAATCAGCCCAAAGGAATTTGCGGGGACAGGCCTGCTAAAGATATCCGAAGACATATCGCAAACCATCGGCACAGGGCTGTCAGGAAATGTTTGGATTTGGGTCCCAAAGATGGTGTTATTGGACGTAAGGTGGAAATAGTCGGCATCGGTGGGGATGCGGTAAGAGGCTGGGATGTAGGAGAAGTTTTTGTCCTCAGAGGAAGCGACGACCTCCACTTGCCCCAACTTGCGGGCATCCTCAATCGCCTTGGTCGCCCAGGTTCCGGTATTCAGGTAAGCCGCCTTGCCTTCAGGCCGCAAAAGATTCATAGGGACCATGGCAAATTGCAGGGAGGCCCCGCCTTGCAGGTAAAGGACCTCGTAGTCATCTCCCAGCCCAAGCAAGCGCTTGACAGCGGCCCTCGCTTCGTGCATCACGCCCTCAAAATCCCGGTCGCGGTGGGAAACTTCGATCAGGGAGAGCCCGGATCCTTGGAAGTCCAGCAAGGCCGAGGCGGCTTGTTCGATGACCGTACGGGGTAAGATGGCGGGGCCGGCGCTGAAATTGTGAATTTTCATAGTTGGTTCATAGGAAGGGTAGCAAAGTTACATGAGTATTTTTGACCCTGTATGAACAAAGGCCTATTCTTGTCGCTGCAAGAGCGGGGTTTGGTGCAGGATTTTGTGCCGGGCCTGGATGAATTGTTGAACCGCCAAAAGGTGTCGGTCTATGCAGGGTTTGATCCCACCGCAGATTCCCTGCATATCGGCAATTTGGTGCCCATCATGTTGCTGGTCCATTTTCAGCAAGCCGGTCATCGCCCCATTGCATTGGTGGGAGGGGCTACAGGACGCGTAGGAGACCCCACCGGGCGAAGTGCAGAGCGATCCGTGATGCCTTTGGAGCAAATCGAACATCATATCGCTTGCCAAAAGGCGCAGCTACGGCAGTTTCTAGATTTTGATTCCGGCAAGCTCTCCGCGGCATTGATGGTCAACAACAACGATTGGTTCGGGTCCTGGGGTTTCTTGGATTTCATTGCCGATGTGGGCAAGCATGTGCCCATCAATTATATGCTTGCTAAGGATTCGGTCAAGTTGCGATTGGAGAACGGAATGTCCTTCATGGAATTTTGTTACCAATTGGTGCAAGGCTATGACTTTGTACACCTCTACAAGAATCACGGTTGTTTGGTTCAGGTGGGTGGCTCGGACCAGTGGGGGAATATTACCACCGGTACCGAGTTGATTCGTCGAATGACCGGCGGCGAAGCTTGGGCCTTGACGGCTCCCCTGACCAAAAAGGCGGACGGCAGCAAGTTTGGGAAATCGGAGGGGGGGAACGTCTGGTTGGATCCGCTCAAAACCAGCCCTTATCATTTTTACCAATTTTGGCTCAACATCAGCGACCAAGATGCCCTTCGTTATTTGCCCGTTTATACCCTCCTTCCCATGGAGGAAATTGCAGCAATTGCGTTGGAACATGCGCAGGCCCCTCATAAGCGATTGGCCCAGCGACGATTGGCCGAGGATGTGACGGGTAGGGTTCACGGGATCGTGGCCTTGGGGCAGGCGCAGGCGGCTTCGGATTTGCTCTTTGGGAAAGTGAGCCGGGAACAGATGATGGCCCTTGAAGAAAATGTGTTACTGCAAGCTCTCGACGGGGTTCCGGTGCATACGGTTTCTCGATCGCTGCTTAGTCAGGCCTGTGATTGGGTACAAATCCTAAGCGATCATTCAGGGATTTTTTCGTCCCGTTCCGAGGCGAGAACCATGATAACAGGAGGGGGGGTCAGCCTCAACAAAGAGAAATGCGAAGACGTCAATGCCCAAGCCTCAGAAAAAGATTTGTTTGCAGGTCGCTTGGTTTTGGTCCAAAAAGGCAAAAAAAACTACTATCTGTTGATCTTCGCGAATTAAATCTCCACAGCATACGATACTGTTTTATGATAAGCAAGCCATCGAATAATTTGTGGGGCATTAGGATAGCCATACTTTGGATCTTGGGATTTCAGGGAGGGGTTATGGCGAAAGCCTATGGCTGGATGATACCCGATTTGGCCTTGGAGAAGGGATTGGATTCGTTAACCCTTGAGGCCAGGTGTTCAGGGGCTGTACATCGTGTAGATCCTCCCTGCTGGTGGTCAGGGATGCAGGACAGTTCCCTGCAATTGCTGGTTTATTGGAAAGCATTGACCCAAGAGCGGCAGAAGAGGAGCGACGGGATGTCCACGGCGCAATGGCGTTTGAACAGTCCACGCGAAGGCGTCCGGCTGCTTTCTTCGCGATCAGCGGGGTCCAAGGACGCGCCTTATTTTTGGCTGAACCTCGCTTTTGAACGGGAGGTCTGGACCAGGTCGTCATCCACGCGGTGGCTGAACATCGAATGCCGCATCGATTCCTTGTCGCCGTGGAGGCTGGCTGTCCAATACCCAATTCACCCGCGCAACAGCGACCAGGGAATGGGTTTCAAAGGAGCCGGATTAACTCCTCAGGACCTGGTGTACCTGGTGATGCCCGATCGTTTTGCGAACGGAAACGCGTCCAACGACAAGATGACCGGCATGCGGGATTCTTTGGTGAACCGAGGATCGGATATCGCGAGGCATGGAGGTGATTTGAAAGGTATAGGGCAGCATTTGGATTATCTGCAGGAATTGGGGGTTACGGCGCTGTGGTTAAATCCTGTGTTGGAAAACGATGTAGCTAAAGAATCTTACCATGGATACGCGGCCACCGATTTGTACAAAGTAGATTCACGCCTAGGTAACAATTTGGAGTACAGAGACTTGGTCAGGGCTTGCGCCTCCAAAGGCATCAAGGTCATCATGGATGTGGTGCATAACCATTGGGGGATTACTCATCCGTTGTTGGCCAAGCCCGTGGACAGCGGTTGGGTTCATCAATGGCCTGCTTTTACTCGATCCAATTACAGGGCGGCGACCCAATTGGATCCCTATGCCCAGGCGGAAGACCGTGACTTGATGCGCAAAGGTTGGTTTGATCATCCCATGCCGGATTTGGACCAAACCAATGTGGATTTGGAACGCTACATGATCCAGAACAATTGGTGGTGGATGGAGTGGACAGGCATTGCAGGCTACCGAATCGATACCTACGCCTATCCCGATACGCGTTTTATGCGCCGTTGGACCGCTGCCATGCTCAGGGAATATCCCAAGGCGGCGTTGGTGGGGGAGGTATGGGTGCATACGGTTGCAGAGTCCGCCTATTGGACCGAAGATTGCCCTCTGTTCAAGGAGGCAGATTCGCTGCGTTTGGCCGGCCCAGGACTTCCTTCAGTGACCGATTTCCCGTTGCGGATCGCCTTGGTCGAAGGATTGAACGAGAAATTCGATTGGGACCACGGCTTGCGAAGGATTTATTATGTGTTGGCTCAGGATTTGTTGTACAAAGACCCTTCCCGTAACCTTATTTTCTTGGATAATCACGATGTATCCCGGGCTTGGTCGGAATTCCGCGAAGACCCCTCCAAAACCTTGATGGCGTACAAAATGTTATACACATTACGGGGCATTCCGCAGCTGTATTACGGCTCGGAAATATTGTTTGGCAACTTTGCTAGCCTAGGGGGGACCAATGTGCGTCAGGATATGCCTGGTGGATGGGTCGGGGATACCGTTTCGGTCTTTGAGCAACGTGGTTTGAGCGCCAAAGCGCAATCCATGCTCGAACAGCTAAGTAGGTTGGGGCAATGGCGTAAATCCTCCGAGGTCATCGCTCAGGGCCGCTTTGAACATTTTGTGCCAGAGGGGGAGGTCTATGTGTATTTCCGAACCCTGCATGACCATGATCCCGAGGGGAAGTCGACCGCAGGCAAGGGAAAGCCTACCAAGGTGATGGTTTTGGTCAACGGGAGCCATACCCGTCAAACCGTTCATCGTGAGCGCTATGCGAGGCATTGGCCGGTTGGGGTTTCGGTCACGGAACAGCCTACGGGCAAGTCGCTGATGCTAGGAGAAACTTTGGATTTGCCTGCAATGACTTGCACCATTTTGGAATGGTGATCCAAACTTAATACGTTAATAAATTCAATACGATGAACGAACTATTGTTAGCACCGGGAGACAAGGCGCCGGTAGGACCTACCCTGCGTTGCAAAGGTTGGGTGCAAGAAGCTGCCCTGCGGATGCTTGTGAATAATTTGGACCCGGAAGTGGCCGAACGACCCGAGGATTTGATCGTGTACGGTGGGCGAGGCAAGGCGGCTCGGAACCGGGAAGCCTTTGACACGATACAGAAAGCCTTGATGGATTTGAACGAAAACGAAACGCTTCTGATACAGAGCGGGAAACCTGTAGCCATCTTGCCAACCCATGCGGATGCGCCACGGGTCTTGATTTCGAATTCCATGCTGGTGCCCAATTGGGCGAATTGGGAGCACTTTGATGAGTTAGAGCGCAAAGGACTCATGATGTACGGGCAGATGACTGCAGGTTCATGGATTTACATCGGGTCCCAAGGCATTGTTCAGGGGACCTACGAGACGTTCAATGCCGTTGCCCAGCAGCATTTCGGAGGCAGCCTAAAGGGTAAATTGTGTGTTACGGCGGGCCTTGGTGGAATGGGTGGGGCTCAGCCCTTGGCCATCACCATGGCGGAGGGTGTTTGCTTGGCGGCTGAGGTGGAAGCATGGCGTGCGATGAAGCGCATCGAGACTCGCTATTTGGATCGGGTCTTTGAGGATTTGGATGAAGGAATTGATGCCGCCTTGGAGGCTTGTCAACAGAGGATTGCGTTGAGCATTGGCGTGCTATGCACGGCGGTGGATATGTTGGAGCGATTGAAAGCGCGGGGTATCCTCCCGGATGTTTTGACCGATCAGACCTCGGCCCATGATCCAATGGTGGGCTATCTTCCTCAAGGTTTGAGCAACGAGCAGGCCAATGCCTTGCGAAAGTCGGATCCGGAACAATACCTAAAGCTTGCTTATGCGGCGATGCGCAGGCATGTGGAACTGATGGTCGAATTTCAGGCCAAGGGGTCCATCACCTTTGATTATGGGAATAACCTAAGGGGCAGAGCTTTGGAGGCTGGTTATACCCAGTCTTTTGATTTTCCGGGTTTTGTGCCGGCGTATATCCGGCCTTTGTTTTGCGAGGGCAAGGGGCCGTTCCGTTGGGTGGCCCTTTCGGGTGATCCCAAGGATATTGAGGTTACCGATCGTTTGCTTTTGGATTTGTTCCCGGAGAATGTGGGTCTTAAACGCTGGCTCAACATGGCCCAGGAGCGGATTGCTTTCCAAGGATTGCCAGCGCGGATTTGTTGGCTGGGTCAGGGGGAACGTCAGCAAGCGGCCTTGGCCTTTAACGAATTGGTGCGAAGCGGTCAGGTCTCCGCCCCTTTGGTCATTGGAAGGGATCATTTGGACACAGGATCGGTGGCTTCTCCCAACAGGGAAACGGAGGGCATGTTGGACGGCTCGGATGCGGTTGCGGATTGGCCCATCTTGAACGCCTTGGTGAATACGGCGGGGGGGGCATCTTGGGTAAGCCTGCATCACGGCGGAGGAGTGGGAATGGGTTATTCGATTCATTCCGGGATGGTCATTGTGGCCGATGGCAGCGAGGCTGCCGAGGAGCGATTACGTCGGGTTCTGCACAACGATCCGGGAATGGGGGTTATCCGCCATCTGGACGCTGGCTATACCATCGCTGCACAAACGGCCCGTGAGCACGGTTTACGACTCGGTGATCGTTTAAGTTAATCTGCCTTGTGGGAAACCTTGAGGGTATCCCTGATGGGTTATCAGGGATTTCTGGAAATGGCTAAGAAACGTTCAAGCTCTTGGATCAAAACCTGTTGAAGGGCATTGCTGATACCGACCAAGGGCAGGCGAACAAAGCTCTTGCAGAGGCCCAATTCCTGTAGGAGAAACTTGATGCCGGCCGGGCTGCCTTCGCGGAAAACTGCGGTCATGATGGGTAACAATTGATGATGAATTTGGCGAGCCGCCTGAAAGTCACCCTTCAGGGCATGGCGAACCATCGTGCTGAAGGATTGAGGCAGGGCATTCCCGATGACCGAAATCACACCGTCCAAGCCAAGGGCCATCAAAGGGAGGGAAATGGCGTCATCACCGGAATACACCTTGAAGGAGGCCGGTTTGGAACGCATGATTTCCATGATTTGGGTCCAGTCGCCCGAGGCTTCTTTGGTTGCAACAATGTTGGGGAAATCCGAGGCAAGCCGTAAAGTGGTTTCGGCGGTCAAGGAACATCCGGTGCGGGCGGGGACATTGTACAGCACGATGGGCTTGTCGGTGGACAAAGCGAGTTCCCGGTAATGTGCATACAGCCCTTCTTGGTTGGGCCGGTTGTAATACGGTGTTACGGAAAGCAAGGCATCCACCCCATTCAAGTCAAAGGCCTTCAATTGATCAAGCAATTCCCGGGTATCGTTACCGCCCATCCCGCACCACAAGGGCAGACGCCCTGCTAACTGCTCCCGAATCAGGTTGAGCACTTGCATTCGTTCTTCTTTGGACAAGGTGGGCGTCTCTCCGGTGGTGCCCAAGGCGACCACGAAATCCACGCCGCCGTTCACGAGGTGATCCACAACGGACGCGATGCCTGCGGGATCAGGATTGCCTTGGATGTCAAAGGGGGTGACTACCGCAATACCGGTACCGCTTGGAAGGCTTGGGTTCATAAGAATTATAGATAATTCAACTTGATGAGATCGTATTAGGCTTGTTGCTCTTGGCTTGTAGGGTGAATGCTTTGTAGTTTCTCGCGATTAACTTGATGCAAACCCAAATGCTCCAAATGCTGAAGCAGGGATCGAAGACTTGGTTTGGCTCCTGCGAGTTTAAGCCCCAGTTCTAAATTGTAGGGCGGGGAAGGTTGGTTGCGGTTGACACCGATCTTGATTTGTGCATTGGTGACCATTACCAGGTACTCCAAAGGCGGATTCTCCACGGGGCACAAATTGATGCACAAATCAAAGGGCCTGGATTTGGCCAACGAGACAATGCGATCCGGCGGCAAAAGGGTGTTGGTGAGTTCTTGGCTATGGAAACTGTTCAAATCGGCTTGAGCATGGCGCACCAGGCCCAAGGTTTGACAAAAGAAATCTGGACGACGGTATTGGGCAACCAGTTTGGCAAGATCCATCTGCCAGGTATCGTTCCCATCGTACAAGACTAACCAGCCTCCCCGGTTCAGTTGGTTCTTACCTTGGACTGTTGCAGGGGTTGCGGAAGAAAATTCCGTGGATAAGTTCTTGGCAAGGCGCTCAAACATCCATTTCCGCAGGAACATGGGTGGTTTGAAAGGGAGTTTATCAAAATCAGTTGCCATGATACCTTGCAAGATACGAAGGGCACTCAACCTGCTAAGGCTTTCGTGTGCTGTTCCCTTGCAGGATTCTTAAAATTTCTTCTTCGCTGAGTAGGGGGATGCCCAATTCCTCTACTTTGCGAAGCTTGGAGGGCCCAGCCTCTGCCCCTGCAACCAGGTAGTCCAGTTTGCTGCTGATCGAACTGAGTATCGTTCCGCCGGCATCTTCGATGCGTTGCTTCAAGGTTTCCCGATCAACATGCTCAAAACGTCCGGTGACCAGCAGTTTCTTGTTTTCGAGGGGTCGTGGTTCCATGGCCGCATAAATGCCCTGCTCAGAGGCCGAGGAGGGTTGGGGAGTTCTGGGCATATAGATCATGGACAAGCCCTGGGATGCCAATCGAACCCATAAGGATTGATTCAGAGGGTCAGCAAACCAAGCAAGAATTTGGTCAGCGGATTTCTCGCCGATTTCATGGATACTTATCAATTCCTCACGCGAGGCTGTCGAAAGATTGGCCATGTTTTGAAATTTCCTGGCCAGGGTCAGCGAAGCGACTTCGCCGATTCCTCGAATGCCCAAAGCAAAGAGCACCTTTTCGAAAGGGTTTTTTTTGGAGTCCTCAATGGATTGCAACAAACGATTTCGGCTCCGTACCCCCATACGTTCCATTGGAGATAATTGCTCCTGGGTCAGGGCATACAAATCCGCCGCGTCTCGTATGATATGTTGTTGTAACAAGGAATTTAATGTTTCTGGACCAAGATGTTCAATGTTCATGGCCTTGCGCGATACAAAATGCTCAAGCCTGCCCAAAATTTGCGGCGGACAATCCCGATGATTCTCGCAGTAATGCAGGGCGTCATGTCCGACCAAGGTTGTCCCGCATTCGGGGCAGGTGTCCGGAAATCCTACCCGTACAGCCCCTGCAGGCCTTAATTCCGTAACCACCTCGGTTATTTTGGGGATGATATCTCCCCCTTTCTCCAGGTGAACGTTGTCGCCGATATGCAGGTCAAGTCGGCGTATCTCGGCATCGTTGTAGAGCGAAGCCCTTTGCACCGTGGTTCCCGCCACCTCAACGGGCTGAAGGTGGGCGACCGGGGTGATGACACCGGTTCTGCCGACCTGAAATTGAACATGGTGGAGGATGGTTTGAACCGATTGTGCAGGGTACTTGTAGGCAATGGCCCAGCGTGGGGATTTGGCCGTGTAGCCTAATTCTTCGCGTTGTCTGAACTGGTCCACCTTGACCACCACCCCGTCGATATCAAAGGGCAATTCAGCTCGGCTGTTATGCCAACGATGAATGAAATCCAGAACCTCCTCAAACGAAGAGGGCCCTATACGGTGGGCGGAAACCGGTAGGCCCCATGCTGCCAGCAAGTCCAACCTGAGGTGATGACAAGCCTTGCCTTGCAAGTACTCAAAGTCCCCGTCCAATTGGTAACATAAGGCAGATAATTTTCGTTGCCGCACTTGTTTACTGTCAAGGAGTTTGAGGGTTCCGGATGCAAAATTGCGGGGATTGGCATAGGTCTCTTCGCCCAATTCGCGTTTGCTGCGATTGATTTGCTCGAAGGCCGAACGGTCCATGTAGATTTCACCTCGGATTTCCATAGCCTCTGCAGGGGCTGTTGGACTCAGAAGTAGAGGAATGGATTCGATGGTCCGGACATTGGCCGTCACGTCATCGCCTCGCAGTCCATCCCCTCGGGTGACGGCATATTCGAGCTTACGGTTTCGGTAATGTAAGGAAATGGCGACACCATCAATCTTTAATTCTGCGCAATATTGCGGACTGAAGCCCAACGACTTGCAGCAACGATCATGAAAGCCCTGCAAGTCTTCTTCGCTGTAGGTATTGCCCAAGGATAACATGGGTCGCAGGTGTTCTCGTGTTTCAAATCCTGCCACGACTCCGCCGCCTACACGTTGGGTCGGGGAATCGTCCTCTACCCACTGGGGGTACTTGTTCTCCAGCTGTTCCAGTTCTTGGAGCAAACGATCAAAGTCTTGATCCGAAATTAACGACAGTTCCTGGAGGTAATAGGCGTGGTTGTATTGGCGCAAAAGGGCAGCCAATTCCCGCATTTTGAGCCAATCCGGATTCTTCTCAGGATCCATGCCTACTCGCTTGCGGTCCCGTAGACGCCCATATTGCTGAAACGCTCCACGCGGGCCGCAATACGGGTCTGGCTATCCATAGATTGCAGTTCCCTTAGGTTTTTGAGCAGGTATTTCTTTAGTGTTGCGGCCATTCCTTCTTGGTCCCTGTGGGCACCGCCCAAAGGTTCGGGGACAATTTCGTCCACCAAGCCGTTGGCAAGCATGGCCTCAGCGGTTAGTTTTAAAGATTCAGCTGCTTTTTCTTTGTGGTCCCAGCTTCGCCACAGAATGCTGCTGCAGGATTCAGGGGAAATTACGGAGTACCATGTGTTCTCCAGCATCAATACGCGATCCCCAACGCCGATTCCAATCGCGCCGCCTGAGGCTCCTTCGCCCACAATGACGACGATGACCGGGACTTTGAGCTTGAACATTTCCCGAATATTGCGGGCGATGGCCTCTGCCTGACCCCGTTCCTCTGCTTCAATCCCGGGGAATGCCCCAGGAGTGTCGATCAAGGTTACAATGGGCTTGTTGAATTTCTCCGCCATTTTCATGAGGCGGAGTGCTTTGCGGTATCCCTCAGGATTGGCCATCCCGAAATTTCGGTATTGACGCATTTTGGTATTGATGCCTTTTTGGTGACCGATGAACATGATGGTCTCTCCATCCATTTTGGCAAAGCCGCCTACAATAGCCTTGTCATCCCCGTAGGCACGGTCTCCATGGAGCTCCACGAAATCGTTGCACATGTGCTCTACATAGAAGAGGGTGTACGGTCGATCCAAATGTCGGGACATTTGCACCTTTTGCCAGCCGGTCATATTGCTGTACAATTGACGTTTGGCCTTGATGATTTGGGTTTCCAAGGCTCTAATTGGTCCATTGACATCGCTCTTGCCTTTGTCTTGGATTTGCCTGAGCTTCAGGAGTTCTTCTTCAAGGTCCTGTATGGGTTTTTCGAAGTCAAGCCAAGCAGGGGCCGGTCTGGATTGGGTTGTAGGATTGGACATCGTTTAATCAATCATTGAACAAGAAAGCGAATTCTATTTCGGCCTCGTGCGCTACGGTATTCCAAGAGGTACAAACCAGGTTCGAGCAGCCCACGCAGGTTTAGTTCTTCCCTTCCTAAGTTGGCGTTTTCGATGAGGCCTTGATGCATAATTTGTCCGTTCGTATGAAGGATCCGGTAGGATGCAGGAGACTCATCGGAGGGGAATTCCAAGGTAAAGTTTCCTTGGCTCGGATTGGGATACAAACGCAAGGCAGATCGGGCATTCAAATCATTGAGGGAACTTCGGTCAAGGCTCACCCTCCAACGTGTAGAATCTGTATGCGTAATTAAATTCTCAAAATATTCATTGACAGCGGCATGGGTTGCCTGCAGGTATATGGACGTATCGCTGGTTCTGCTGTAGAAGATTCGCATTAACGGTTGGTAGGAGGAATCCCTAACGATGCTTAGGGACAAATTCTGGGAAATTCCAATGATGCGTGGCTGTTGATTGGCCAAGGTGTACTGCCAAACCGGTGAACTCGGGGCGGCCAGGGACAGGATTTGCAGGGGTCGAATTCCGTGAATGGAGAAGTCAAGAGCGGTCAAGCGGTGTTGTGGATTACGAATTCCGATATCGACATAGCGTTGGACGGTGTCAATGGCCAGAATTTTGGTGGAATGCGTCTGAGCGGATTGGATGCCTCGTGGGAATTGGCAATTCTGGCCGGTGTTGTTGTTCATCAAGCAATTTCCAAGCAAGGCAGCATCCCAAACATTCAAGACAGAATCCCCGCTCAAATCCGCACAGTTGGAGAAGGGTAATTGTTGCTGCACCAAACCCGTCAGGTAATAGGGCATATCTGCACCGGATCGTATGCTGTCCTGGTTAATATCCCCGGCAACAGCAGTCCCGGAACATATTCCCCGACAATCCCGGACGGCATTTCCATGAGGTACTCCTTGGCAATCGGTGTAGGGGGCACAATTGGGGTATTTGCTGTATCGCTTTAGGCCTAGACTGTCCGTGTAAACGCGAATACAGACTTGAGCCCAGTTGTTCAAGTAATTCATCTCGATACGGCCTAAAGCGTCAGGGGATTGATCCCAATTGACTTTGGCCGCCAAGATATAATCCCCAGTTGGGACATCGGTGATATCAATCCATTGACAATCCAAACTCCTGGAATAAATATCGCCGCAACCGGCGGTTATCCCCATATTGCTGCACCCATATTTAGCAGGGATACCCGAGGGGCAATCAAGGTCCATCACGCAGAATCCGTTTTTGAAACCCACGGGGATACGGTTTCCCACCGTAGGATATAACACATATTCGGCATAACCCTCGTAGTGCGCATGGCCATGGCAGTTGACTGTGTTGAATTGTCCCGGGTGTGTGGTGGGACTACCAATAAAGTAATCCGTGATGCCGACATTGCGGATGTCGGTGGTAAAACGAATGACGGTACGCGTTCCATAACCCGTAAGACAGTTTTCTGCAACCCAACAGTTTCCAACATTGGCATTGATGGTGGCACGCTGTAAGGAATTTTCAAAGGCCGACTGCACAAATTCCAAATCAGGACCGGGTGGACAAAGTGGATTAGGGTAGTAATAGCATGTAGTGGATACCGTTGCCATGGGGTCATAGTTGCAGGCCAGCGGATCCATGCACCCTGGAGTAGGACCGTCGTATTGCAAGCGAAAAGCGATAGGCCCGGTACAAGAACTATCCCCACCGATGCGCATATAATAAATTCTCCCGGTATCCAGGAATGCCGTTACCTCTGCGCGGATACCGCAGGCTGTCGATGAGTCGTTGAAGAAAATAGTTCCCATATTGTCGTTGGCCAATACCGGAACATTGCAATTGTTATAGACCCATATGCGGGTATTGAAACTTGGATTGGCTGGACAAGTGCTGATTCGGTAGCGCCCTCTGACGGGGGCGGTGTAAGCGAACCAGGAGTTTCGAACCGAGGCGCTGTGATTCCCGGTATCAATTGCGAGGGCCGTCTGGCAACTCTGTGTCGGAGCGCAATTCAAGGAACGGACATCGCTGTGGGTGAATTGTCCCCCGCTCGCCAGGAGATTTCCGTTCCACCATAACTGAAACAAACCATTTCCATGCCCGCAACATAATCCATCACCGTATGAATCCATCATGGTGAAGGTCAAGCATGATGTGTTAGGAATGCATAGGGTATCCCGGTAATAGGTCGCACTCTGGGTGAAATATCCGGTATCTCGAAAGGCAAGCACCGCCCCGCTTTGATTCTGCAGGCGGTAGGAGGACTCTCGAGGGTAATTGTCGGTTCGAATCACCACGATAAGTTGCGAGGTTCCGGTAGGGCAGGCCTGTGCAGCAACCGTCTGGACTCCATGAAGGCCAAACAGTCCTAGTGGTAACAGAGCGGCCAGGGCAAACCGAAGCAGGAGGATTGGGGGTGAATTCATATTATATTATGAATTTGAAAAAATTGATCTGCCTTTTTGGGTAATTCAAGGTTAGAAAGTTCTGGACGCATTGACATCGCCAGCACAGAGGGTCTGTATATTGAGGGTCTGGCTTGAGCCGGCTTGTATGGAGACCGATGAATGACTGTAGATCCAATCTCCAGTAGGAAAGGAGGTGATGACCGAGGCAAATCGTCTGGAAATCTGAAGGGCATCGGTGGCGTTAATGGCTTGGGAATTGTTGACATCGGCCGCCAAGGCGCGCAGACCGGTCAGCGGTTGAACCTGAGCAAAATGCCTTGACACCAGAAGGGCATCGGTGCCGTTGACGCCAGACCACGCCATGGTATTCACGATTTGTAGGGTATAGTTCCCGGCAGGCAGGTTAGTCACTGCAAATTGTCCTTGGGCATCCGTGCTCGATACAGCGACTTGCTGCCCCAAGTTGTTGAGAACCCGAACGCTTAATCCGCCCATCGAGGTCATGGCGGTATTGTTGTAGGTTAGGGAACCTTGCATTTGCCCAGTCAGTGGCACCCCGGAGGCTGGTCGAACCCGCCAACGTGTGGTATCCGTGTAGGTTTGCAAACTTTCGAAAAATTCATTGACCGCCGCATTCGTTTTGAATAAATAAATCAATGAATCCGTCGTGGCGGAATAGGTGATACGAAGGAGGGGTTGATACAGGGAGTCCCGTACAAGGCTGTTCGACAAGTTTTGGGCCATGACGATAATCCGGTTCTGGTTGGGGGCAAAGCTGTACACCCAGGTCGGCGAACCTGCACGGCTGATGGAACTGATTTGAGAAGTTTGGATACCTCGAATTTCAAAATCGAGAGCAGTCAGTCTATGTTGAGGATTACGAATTCCAATATCGATGGTCCTCTGCACGGTATCGATGGCGAGGATTTTGGTGGAATGGGTTTGATTTGAACGCATTCCTCGAGGAAAAAGACAATTTTGTCCGGTATTGTTATTGAGCAAGCAATTGCCCAAGAGGGCAACATCCCATACATTCAGCGCGGTATCACCGCTGAGGTCTAAGCATCTGCTGTAGGTCAACTGCTGGTTGACCAATCCGTTCATAAAGAAGGGAATATCACCGCTGTTCCTTACGGAGTCTTGGTTGATGTCACCGCTTAGCGCAGTACCGCCGCAAAACCCTCGGCAATCCCTTTGTGAATTGCCGTAAGGCACCCCGTTGCAATCCGTGTAGGGCGCACAGGTCGGGTATTTGCTGTACTGCTTAAGGCCGTTGTTGTCCGTAAAGATCCTGATGCAGACCTGAGCCCAATTGTTGAGGTAATTGGACTCCCTGCGACCTAATGCGTCAGGAGATTGGTCCCAATTCACCTTCGCGGCCAGAATGTAGTCGCCAGTGGGGACATCGGTGATGTCGATCCATTGACAATCCAAGCTCCTGGAATAAATATCGCCGCAACCGGCGGTTATCCCCATGTTGCTGCACCCGTATTTAGCAGGGATACCCGAGGGGCAATCAAGATCCATCACACAGAATCCATTCTTGAAGCCTACGGGAATGCGACCTCCGTTGGAAGGATAAAGCACATATTCTGCGTAGCCCTCGTAATGAGCGTGACCGTGGCAATTCACCGTATTGAATTGGGAAGGATGAGAGCTTGGGCTGCCGATAAAATAATCCGTTTGTCCGATGTTACGAATATCGGTGGTGAAACGAATCACGGTACGCGTTCCGTATCCGGTGAGGCAATTCTCTGCGACCCAACAATTGCCCGCATTGGCAGTGACGGTGGCACGCTGCAGGGAGTTTTCGAAGACGGATTGGACCAGCGTGAGATCAGGCCCGGGCGGACACATGGGGCTGGGATAATAATAGCAAGTTCCTGTCACCGTGGCTAAGGGGTCATAATTGCAAGCATTAGGGTCCATGCAACCTCCTATAGGTCCGTCATATTGCATACGAAAAGGAATTGCACCGCTGCAAGTGCTGTCGCCGCCAATTCGTATGAAATAAACTCTCCCTGTGTCCAGAAATGAAACGACCTCTGCCCGAATTCCACAATTGGTGCTGGAATCGTTAAAGAAAATTGTTCCCATATTATCGTTGGCCAAAACTGGAACATTGCAATTGTCATACACCCAAATCCTGGTATTGAAGGAAGAAGGGGCTTGGCAGGTACTGATCCTGAACATACCGCGAACAGAGGGTTGGTACGAGTACCATGAGTTACGGGTTGGGGCCGAGTAATTTCCGGTATCGATAAGTTGAGGGCTTTGGCAAGATTGTGAAATCCCACAATTCAGGGAGCGAACATCAGTACGGGTAAATTGGCCTCCGGATGCACTCAAGGTGCCGTTCAGCCATAATTGGAATTGGCCATTTCCATAAGCGCAGCATAGGCCATCCCCGTAAGAGTCCATCATGGTAAAAATCAAGCAGGTGCTGGAGGGTACGCAGAATGTATCGCGGTAGGTGGTGTTGTTGGCCGTATAATACCCTGTGTTACGAAATCCCACGGTGTTGCCGTTTTGATCTTGAAGCCTGTAGGAGGATTCCTGGGGATAATTATCGGTTCGAATAGAGACGATAATTTGATTGGTTCCGCCAGGGCAAGTCTGCGCCATGGTCAAGGAGAGCCACGGACCCTGTATGGAAAAGAAGAGTACGGCCCATACCTGCAAAATCATTCTCAGGTTAGGCCCTCGCTTGCTGGGGTATTTTTTGGATAGAAATTGCATTATTGGTAGCATCATGGAAGGACTTGGGAGCAATTCAAGGGGATTTGTTCAAATCAAGGACAGGTCAATCAAAGATAACCCCGAAAACGCCCTCAAAGGCCTAGGTTGCTCAGGGCCCATTGCTCCACCACCGCAGGCAGATGGGCTTGTTCAAGGCCGTGGATTCGTTCCGAGAGGGCATGAACCGTATCCTCAGGATGGACCGGACAGCGAAAAGAGGCGATTGCTGCGCCTTCATCGTAGGCCTCGTTCACCAAGTGAATGGTGATGCCGGATTCGCTTCGAGCAGCGGTTAAAACCGCTTGATGAACCCGTTCACCGTACATTCCCTTACCACCAAAATCCGGGAGCAAGGAAGGGTGAACATTGATGATGCGTTGGGGATATGCCCGCAAAAGAAATTCCGGAATACGCCACAGAAATCCTGCTAGCACCATTGCGTCGATTTGGAAGACCTTTAATTGATCCAAAAGATCTTGCTCCTGCCGCCAACTTTCCTTGCCGATCAGGATGGAGGGAACCTTGAGGGCCGATGCTTTGTTCAGGACAGGGGCATCAGCCTTGTTGCAAACTACCAAGGCCACTCGAATTCGAGGATGGGATTTGAAGAAACGGATAAGGTTCTCGGCATTGGTGCCTTGGCCACTGGCCCAAACGGCAAGCCGGATCAGGGATTCGGCCATTGCCAAACACGGTTTTTGAGAAGTCGAAGCATTTGGAGCATGGAGGAAGGCGGGAGCATACGGTGTAATTCGATGGAAGACAGGGTGTAGGAACCGCCGGTCTGGGGATTGACTTTGACCCCCATGCATACCGTGGAACCGTTGTACAAGGGAAAGGGAGGGGCAGGGTTGTTGTCGTTTCGTAACAACAAATTAATCTTGTACAAGGGGATCGACGAAGCGCCCAACCTGAGTGGGCGATTCCCTGAACTGAAGCCTTGATGGGTCATGGTCGGCAGGGTCCAGGGCTGACCGTTCCATTGTCCCGACAAAGGCAATAGACTCGATGTATCGGTGACCAAAAAGCTGTAGCCTGCAGGAATTTCTTGAACCGAATCAATGGGGGATGATTCGTAAGCTGGAGTCCAAGCCGGCGTTCCTGCATCTGCTTTAGCGGCCAGGAGCACATGGCCTCCTTGACTCAAAACATTACCCAGGGTTCTGGAGGAGAATTGCATCGCCAAATCGAAATCCGGGGCTATCCAAAGGATACGCCCAAATCGCCCAAAAATTCTGGCCTGTACCCTGTTGTTGACGGAAAGCTGGGTGTAGCGGTTTCCGATTTTCTGAAAAAGTCGTAATTCTTCCACCCCCCCAAAGCCTAGGCTATCTAACCATGCTTTGTAGCGTAGGGATAGGGTATCGACATTCAGTGTGGGGTTGGGATCGTTGCCGTAAGCATTCACCAGTAAGAGCGAAGCCACGCAACTCTTGACCTTGGTTGGACGGCTGACCACCCATGGTGAAGCGGACAATGATTGGTCCACCGCGCGGATGTACAATCGGTTAGTATCGTTTTCGAGGAGTCCGCCCAGGCGTTTGGCCAAAGGCAGATCGTTAGGGCCTACGTAAATCTGGCATAAACCAGAATTATTGGCCCATTCCAAAATGCACTCGGTGTAAGCACTGTTGATGCGAACGGTATCGTTGCTTAGGGTATCGTTCAGGCAAATTTCGTAATACAAGATGGTGGAATCTCCATCGCTGTCCACACCCTGCCAACGATAACCCAATACAGGACATGAAACCAAGGGGAATGCCCCCGCAAGCGGCGAACCCCCGTCAGGATTGTAGGTGAAGCTGACCTGGGGGGCGGTGTTCCGCAGAGGCAAAATAAGCCTGGCCGGTTCAGGGTCAGTGGCACCCGCCAAATCCACGGCTCTGATTTGCAATTCAAAATCGGCAGTATCCGGACCTGGTGGTAGGTTCAGTCGAACCAAGGTATCGTTAGCCCTGGTCCAAGCCCAAGGCTGGTTGACCAGTGGTCGTAAGCCTACCCTAAAATCGTAATGATCCACCACACCGTCCGGATCCAAACCCCACCAATGCAGTTGGACCGAGGTAGGTAATCGGTCCGGACCGCTTCGCTGAATGCTGTCCACCACCGCGTAGGTTTCGGGAGCTTGGTTGGGCAGTAAATCACCCATCCATTCCGAACGGCAGGATGCCAAAATCTGCAAGAGGCATCCAAGGCCGATCAGGGTCAGGTTACGTTTCCACATAGACCCAACAAAGGTAAGGCAAAGCTTTACTTGACTTCCTCGTAATCCACGTCGGTGACATCCTCCGTAGCACCTTGGCCGGAAACTGGTCCCGTAGGGCCTTGGGCGGTCCCGTTGGGATCGCCTTGAGCACCCTGCTGACTGGCTTGGTACATATCCGCCGAGGCGGCTTCCCATTGTTTGTTGAGCTCAGCACTGGCCTCGGTGATGGC
>Ga0194123_10002970_pt1 | contig 21106 bp, 20 predicted proteins | sample TA2MahsurfametaG_5_FD_155479 | JGI IMG/M metagenome (GOLD analysis project Ga0194123, IMG submission 155479) | Freshwater microbial communities from Lake Tanganyika, Tanzania - TA2015023 Mahale A surface | ecosystem: Environmental > Aquatic > Freshwater > Lake | place: Tanzania: Lake Tanganyika... | reverse complement strand
TTTTATACTTTTATATTTTTATAATAATGAAGATACTAATATTACTAATAATAATGCTTCATTAAATGATAATGATCTAAAATTCTTTATATCACCACCTGAATTTAATATTAATCTCTGAGCTACCATATTATAACAATATTGAACCAAAAATGCTTTTACTAATAATATGAATAATGATAATAAAAATATCATTAACATATTTACTCCTGAATTATTCTTCATCGGATTCCCACCTATCATATTTACTTGCTTGAATAATAATTTCTGTAACATTCTTTTTTTATATTATCTATAAATATTTTATTTTTATATTTCTTCTAATTCCTTTGTATTCCTTTTTATTATTTTTTTATTTTATTTTTTTATATTTTATATTATATTATATATAGAATATATTATGAATTTCACTTGTAAAGATTGTTTATATATACCTGCTTATAATGTTCTAAATTATATTGGCGATGAACAAAATTTTAATCCTACTTATCCTAAAGATTGGACTGATCCTTCTATTAATATTAATAATATTCAGGATAATAATCAAAAAATTGAACATAACTGGAAAAATAATTCTTGGTTCTGTAATTATAATATTTTTGATACTATGAATGAAAAAAATTATAACTATCGTATGTTTTATCATTGTATTCCTCCTTATCAACACGATAAAAATATTACTATTTTTCCTATACTTAATACTCCTCGTAAATAATTATCCGTTTATTATTTATATAAAGATTTATTTATATTTTTATATATATATGATTAATTATTATGATATACTTGGTGTATCTAAAGATGCATCATCTAATGATATCAAAAAATCTTATTATAGTTTAGCTCTTAAATGGCACCCTGATAAAAATGAAGATAATAAAAATATTGCTGAAGAAAAATTTAAAGAAATTACTAAAGCTTATCAAACTCTTTCTGATCCTGAAAAAAGAGATAAATATGATAAATTCGGTGATATTGATAATCCAGATTTCGATTTTGATATGGGTATTGATCCTATGGCTTTCTTTGACAAATTTATGAATATGGGTTTTAATATGAATATGAATTTTAATATTGATGATCTTAAAGAATCATTCTTACCTAAAAAAAAATCTAATGATATCGAATACATTGTTAAATTTAAAATTAAAGATATTTTTGAAGGATCTAATAAAAATATCGAATACCAAAGACATATTAAATGCGATTCTTGTAATGGTATTGGTATTAATTATAATCTTAATCATTCTGAATCTCTTATTATTTGTAATTCTTGTAATGGTAAAAAAGTTATTTCTAAAGTTTCTAAAATGAATCCTATCCTTATTACTAGTCAAATTATTACTTGTCCTGAATGTAATGGTCTCGGTAATATTATTAAAAAAGGATGCGAATGTATTAAATGTAATGGATCTAAAATTTATAAAATTAACGAATCTTTTATTGTTAAAATACCCAAAAGTGTTAAAAATGATGATCAACTTATTGTTAAAAATAAAGGTAATGATTACTCTGATTCTAAAACTGGTAATCTTATTATTATTTTTAAAGACAATCTTAATAAAAAAATTAAAAGACTTAATGATGATCTTATTATTGAATCCAAAATTAATATTTTTGACATTATACAACCTTCTAATGTTATTATTAAACATCCTTATTATGGATATTTCGTTTTTAAACATGATAAACCTATCGATATTTATAAATCTTATCTTATTAAAGGACTTGGTATTCCTCTTAAAGATATGACTAATAGATTTGGCGATCTTATTATTAATTTTAAACTTAAAATTTCTAAAAATAATCTATTCGATAAAATTTCTGATATTATTGATAAAGACTATAATAAACTTAAAAATATACCTCCTAATACTAAAATTTTTGATATTACTAATATTGGATCTAATATTGATATTGATAAAGTTGAACAAAAATTTAAAGATAAAAAAAAATCTTATGACGGTATTTATAAAGATATTCTTAATAATATTTATGATTTTAATGATGATATTGATGATGATGATAATATTAATGATAATATTAATCTTGGCACTAATGTTAATTGTCCTGTTCAATAAAAATAACTTTTTATCTATATATTTTTTATCTAGTATTTCTTACCAAAATATATTAAATTTTTTTATTAAGATTAATAAAATTATTATATTATTTAAAAAAAAATAAATATGATTTAAATATTTTTATCTGATGTTTATTATAAAAAATATATATTTTATTTTTTAAAAAATATAAATAAAATAAAAAATTTTATTGATCATATAGTATTTAATAAATAGTTTTTAAATACTTTTTTATATAAAATATATAATTTTATTAATTTATTATAAAAATTTTTTATCATTTTAACTAATTTTATTTTATATTTTTTTCTGGTATTTCTTATGAAAAAATATATTATATTTTTTTATTAAACATAATAAAAAAATTTGCGTATATATATAAATTAATAAATTGTCTTTAAATACTTTTTTTTTAATTAATTTTTTTATTTTTTATATTTTTTTAAATATTTTTTTTTAAATATTTTTTTTTAAATACTTTTTTTATTTTTTACATAACCTATAAAATAATTCTCTAATATCCTTTTCGCATAATCCGGATGATTATAATATTTAAACATATTCGTCCCATCTTTTCCTAATGCATTTATTATTATTTTACCTCCTGGATGTATATTTATCCATTCAGTTATATCATATACTCTATTATTTATTATTGTCCAACCATCCGTCTCCTTATTATGCTTCTCTATCTCACTCTCACTATAATATTTATATTTTATATCTTCTTTATTCTTTATCATTTTTACTACTTTATCTGATGTCTCTAACGCTCCCTCTATCCATCCTTGATTATCTGAAAATACCTCTCCACATATATATAAATCTTTTCTCTCATACGGTTTTATTAATCTTCTTTTTATTTTTGATGAATTTACATGTGTTAACCAACAATGTGTTCCATTATACCAATAATGATAATCTATTAATGTCGGTGCTGGTATTATACTATTTGGAAACATTTTATGTAAATATCTCATTATATATCTCTTTGATGTCCCATTTATTACCTTATCTTGCCAATCCTCTGCATATTCTGAATCTGAATATGAAACCATCGCTAACCCTTTTTTCGCATTTATTGGTATAAATTGCCTTATTGGTAAATCTGTTGTTGTTTTTGGTATCCCATCAAACCATACCTTTCCATTCTTTCCTTTCGGAAATATCCCATATATTCTATTCAATTTTACTGTATCTACCGATTTTATTAAATCCTCTATATCCTTTAATATATCTAATTTTAATAATGCTATTTTATCTAAAGCTAATATCATATATTTTGATTCTATTTCTATATCATCTGTAAATTTACTCTTAAATTTCTTCTCTACATATCTAAAATCTAATAATTTCGTTTTTAATATTAATGTTACATTCTTCTTTATTAATTCATCTGTCATTGATTGTATTATTTGTGATAAACCACCTCCTAATACATAATACTTATTCTTTATATTGAAATCATTCTTAAATATTCTTATCGCATCATTTCCATTTAATATTTCAAATTCACTATTATAACCAAACGAATCTATTAAAAATATTGTTGCCTCATTACCTATTATATCTATACATAACTCCTTAAATGTTATTGATGATAAATAATCCTCTGAATAATCCCTATTCCTTGATTCATCTATTACCTTTTTTATTAAATTATATGGATCTAATTTTATTTCTGTTTCTACTTTAAATACTTTCTCCGGATCTCTTGAATTCCTTATATAATATTCTTTCTCATTCGATAATTCTCTTATCTGATCCGATAAATTATATCTTTTTATATATTTTATTAACAATTTATGATTATTTGTAAATCTACCTGCTCCACATTCAAAATTTATATCCATATCTTTTAAATATATTGTATTTATTTTTCCACCTAATCTATAACTCTTCTCTATTATCATTATTTCTGATCCTTTTACTCCCTTCTCTATTAATGATAAACCTGCATTCAATCCTCCTATCCCTCCTCCTACTATTAAATATTTTATTTTATATTTCATTTTATTTTTTTTAAATAATATATATTATATTATAAAATTATATAATATAATTATAATTTTATGCGTTGTAATAATTGTGGTTCTTGTCATATTTGCAGACAACGAAGAGTTAAAGCTACTCTTGCTCAACAATATGTTGGTTCTATGGCTAAATTATCTATTTTAAATCCTACCAATGGTGTTCGTAATACACCTAGAGGACCTATTTGGTATGATGGACAAGATAATTTTGGACCTACCCTTGCTCAACCTACCCTCGATAATCTTAATGGTTCTGGTGTTAATAATTATCAACAACAACAATTTACTTTTAATAATAATCAACAAGTTAAATTAGTTAATTACGGATCTGAAGGACTCGCTTATAATAATAATATTAATACTTCTTGTGCTAACCCCTTCTATGTTAATCAAGGCTTAATTAAAACTCCTATTCAATTTAGAGGAATGGCTTATATTTGTAATACTATGGAAACACCTAATTTCCAAAACCAAAATAGTTTCTTCTACGGTGATGCTTTTAATTTTAAATTTATTAATTAATTTTATTTTTATATATTATACATTATACTTATGATTCTTCTTTTTAAAAAATTATTTATCTTATTTATCATTCTAATTATTATTGATCTTATCTGGTTATACACTATTAAAGATAGATATAAAAAAATGGTTATTAATATTCAAAAAAAACAATTTGATCCTAAAATGTCTTACGCTTTACTTGTTTATATTCTTATTGTTTATGCTCTTTATCATTTTACTAAAAACTGTGAAACTCTTAATGAAAAACTTAAAAATGCTTTTATTTTCGGTTTCTGTGCTTACGGTATTTATGATTTTACTAATGCTGCTCTCCTCTCTGATTGGGATATACCTTTAGCTGTTGCCGACACTATCTGGGGAGGACTCTTATGCACTATTACTGTTTTTATTGCTCATAAATTCAATATTATCTAATATCTTATTTCTATTTTACTCATTTAATTATAATTATTATCATAATTATAATTATTTCATTTTATTTATATATTACACCTTTTTCACTGATTTCTTATTACTAATAACCTAATATATTATAATAAAGTATATAGAAATATATTCTTATATTATTATTAACTAATATTTTTATTCTTATTATGGATGATTTAATATTTAAACTTAATGCTGATTTTAAAAAAAAATTCCTTATTTATGGACCTGCTGGTTCTGGTAAAACTACTTATATTATTAATATTATTAAAAATTTACTTGATAAAAATATTGCTATTGTCGCTCCTACCAATAAAGCTCTTGAAGTATTAATTGATAAAATTTCTGATCTTAATGATTTCTCTAAAATTTCTAATACTGAAGGACAATTAAATAATAACTCTATTAAATTCTTTACTCTTGCTAAATTCCTTAATCTTAAAAAAATTCATAATAATAATTTTAAACTTAATTTCGTTATTCCTAAAAATAATATTAATATCTTTTCTAATTTTCATATCATACTTATTGATGAAGTATCTATGATTGATCAAAATCTTTTTGATTTTATTTTACATTCTTTTCTTCTTAACAAAACTAATATTAAAATTATTTTCTCTGGCGATAAATATCAATTACCTCCTATTAATAAAGATGATTCACCTGTTTTTAATTTTTTTCACGGTATTCATATTGAAGAAAATAATTTTATTGAATCTATTGAACTTAATACTATTCATAGAACTCATAAATTTGATATTATTAATTTATGTAATAATATTAAAAATTGGATTGATCAACCTAATTTATCTCTTAAAAATATTATTAAAGATAGTGAATCCATTACCGTTTATAACTTTAAAAATGACTTTATTGATGATTATTTTAAATCTAATATGTCTGATAATGATTCTATACTTCTTGTTTGGAGAAATGATACTAGAGAATCTTATAATAATCTTATTATTCAAAAAATTAGAGGAGAATATATTAATAACTTTTTTAATATTAATGATAAAATTATTTTCTTATCTTTCTATAAATCTAATAATTTTAAATATTATTCTTCTATTAAAAAAACTATTATTAATATTGATACTTCTCATTTCGATTGTGGTAAAAAATTCTTCTCTTCTATTTATGAATTATTTGATAAAATTAATTTCTATAAATTTAAACAAAATATTTCTAATATTTTAGATAATATTTTTTCTAAAAATTTTAATTTTATTTTTAATACCTTTATTCTTACTCTTTGTAATAATGATAATATTTTAACTATTGATAATGATTCTAAAAAAAAATTAAATTCTATTATTGAAGATATTCGTAATATTATTTTAAATGAATTTACCGATATTCCTGATTCTTATAATATTACTAGAATCCTTATCTCATTTATTTATTTCTCTTTCTTTGAACCCTTTGCTGATATTGACTATGGATATTGTATGACTGTTGATAAAGCACAAGGAAGTCAATTTAAAAATGTTTTTATTGATGTATCTGATATTATGGATATTAATATCTCTTCTAGAAATTATAATAATATTCTATTGAATGCTAAAAAAAGATTATATACTGGTTTATCTCGTGCTACTAATCATTTATTCATTTTATTCAAATAATTTTTTTATTATTTTTTTTATTATTTATACATATTATTATATATATAATATATTATGTCATTTAATTTACAAAATTTAGGTATTTATTCTAATATTAATTGTAATAATTCTGACGGTTACGATTGCTGCACTAACTGCTATACTACTACTCAAACTATTGAATGTGATAATCCCTGTATTAATGATGGTGGAGCTACAGGATCTACTGGGGCTGCTGGTCCTACTGGAGCTGCTGGTCCTACTGGAACTGCTGGTCCTACTGGAGCTCCTGGTCCTACTGGTTCTCAAGGACCTACTGGACCTACTGGTTCTCAAGGACCTACTGGACCTACTGGTTCTCAAGGACCTACTGGACCTACTGGTTTTACTGGTCCTACCGGTCCTACTGGTATCCAAGGACAAACTGGTCCTACTGGTATCCAAGGGGCTACTGGTTCTACTGGTCCTACTGGTTCAACATTAAATTTATATGTTGATGATCATTGGGGAGGATCTAATTCTAACACTGGTGTTTTAAATTTTACTTTTTCTGGTAATGGAACTTTATCTAATATTACTAGTGAAGCTAATAGACCTGGTATTCAAGGCTTTACTTCTGGTGCTACTAATGGTAATAATAGTGATTTATCTATGACTAGCGGTATTCTATGGGATAATATTAAAGAAATTAATATCGTTTTTAAACCTTTCCCTAATGGTAATGTTACTGGAACTACACTTAATATCGGATGGTCTGATAACCCTGGAACTTCTGTTGGTAATGGATTATATTTTTCTTATAGCACTGTTAATGCTCCTACTGGTGTTTGGAATATTAGAGAAGATAATGTGACTAGAGGCTCCTGCACTAATCTTAATATGACTGGAACCTTATCTAATAAATGGTTAAAAGCTAACTTTATTAATACTGGAGGTCAAACTTGGTCTGCTACTCTTTTTAATCTTACTGATAATGTTTCTCAAAGTTTTACTGGAACTGCTGCTAATCTCGGTATTGTTGGTAGATTACATGGATTTGTTAGTTGTGCTGCTAATAATAATAATAAAAACTGTTATATGGATCTTACTACTCTTCTTATACAAAATACTAATAGAATTTAAGTTTTTTATTATAATTTAATTTTTATCTTTAATATTTATATATACTAATATTCTATCATGACCTACAATTTTAAAAATTTAAAAATTTTCTCTACTATTAATTCTAATATTTCAAAATCTTCTAATTGTTGTAATAATAATTCTAATGATTTTATTCTATGTAAATCTTCTTTCCTTATCTCTAATGATAACTGTTTTCCTTGTATTTTTTCTAATTCTTCTAAAAACATGTAACTAAATCTTTATAAACTTTTATAACTATTCTCTATTATTTTTTATAATATTACTTCGCTTATAATATTGCTTCGTTTATTATCTATTATTTATATTTTTATTCATTTTATAAAATATATATTGTAATATCTTTTATATTTAAAAAATAAATTAATATTATATATACTATATAAAATGTCTGATAATACATTTATAAGTAGAAATATTGATAATTTACGTGTTAGATCCTCTCAAGATATTATTAATCCTGAAATTGCTACCGTTATTATTAATGGTGGAACTATTATTAAAAAATCTTTACAAGTCGGTCCTAATGATCAATATTTCGATCCTGATCAACTTTATAATACTAATTTAGCCGGAACTATCTTTTATGAAAATACTATTTCTAATATTGATAATGATGATGCTCTCTTCTGTGTCAGAAAAGATGGATCTCTTATTAATTTATTTGATTCTGGTATTACTTCTAATGGTCCTACTGGTCCTACCGGTCCTACCGGTTCTGGTGCTACTGGTCCTACTGGTCGAATCGGTCCTACCGGTCCTACCGGTTCTGGTGCTACTGGTCCTACTGGTCCTACTGGTGCTATCGGTCCTACTGGTCCCGGTGGAACTTTTGGAATTACTGGAACTAATTACGCTGATTATATTTATTGGAATAATCTTTCTAATTCTTGGGTTGTTGGTTCTAATAAAGTTAATATCGGAAGTTTCTCTGGTGAAGGATCTTCTAATTTATATAATGTTGCTATTGGATACCAAGCTGGAAGAACTAATCAAGCTACTAATTCTATTTCTATTGGTAATAATGCTGGTGCTTTCGCTCAAAGTATCGATTCTATTGCTATTGGTAGAAATGCTGGTCAAACTAATCAAGGATCTTCTACTGCTATTGCTATCGGTTTTCAAGCTGCTCAATTAAATCAAGGCGAATATTCTATTGCTATCGGTAATAGTGCTGGTCAATCTACTCAAGGTATTGGTGGTATAGCTATCGGCTTCCGTGCTGGTCAAACTAATCAAAATGGAACTGCTATTGCTATCGGTTATAATGCTGGTAATTCTACTCAAAATGGTGGTATCGCTATTGGAACTAATGCCGGTTTTGTTAATCAAGGTGGTTCTTCTATTGCTATCGGTTTTGGTGCTGGTCAAACTAATCAACCTGATAACTCTATTGTTATTAATGCTACTGGCTCTATTTTAAACGGTTCTACTGCTAATGCTTTCTATGTTAATCCTATTCGTAATGTTACTCAAACTACCGTTTTAGGTTATGATTTAACTAATAATGAAATTACTTATTATAATAATACTGGTAGTGTTGGTCCTACTGGTGCTGCTGGTCCTACTGGTGCTGCTGGTCCTACTGGTGCTGCTGGTCCTACTGGTGCTGCTGGTCCTACTGGTGCTACTGGTGCTACTGGTGCTACTGGTGCATCTCCATTTACTATTATTGGTAATAATGCATATTATAATGGTAATTTAATTGTTAATACTGCTAGCATTAATAATTTTTATTCTAGACAAATGTATTTAGTCAATAATCCTGAATTTATTATTTTAAATCCTACTTCTCAAGTTAATAATGGTTTATTAATTAATTTCTCTGATTCTTTTTTTACTGGTAAAACTGTTCAAGTTTCTAATCAAACTACCACTGAAACTTTTACTGTTTCATCACTCGGTAATTATATTTTATATCAAAATTCTCAAGAATGGATTAATCTCGGAACTAATCCTCAAGTTGTTATCTCTTCTTCTTTTGATTCATCTCAAAATCGTATTATTATTTCTGATACTCCTAATACTATCCCTGGTATCTTCAATTCATCCAATAATTATGCATTAGATGTTAAATATTATAATACTGGAATCTCTAACTGGACATCTATTGGTATTCCAACTGGAACCAATGCTAGTGTTAGAAGTATCACTGCTACTGGTAATGCTGTTTATGTAGCTGTATATGATTCTTCTTCTGTTCCTAGTAGATCTTCTCCTCCTATGGGATTTTGGAGATATAATTTTTCACTCCCTGGATGGACTAATATTACTGGAACTCTTCAAGTTAATGTATCTTCTACCAATATTAATCAAACTATTTGTATTCATTCTAATTCAGCCAATGTAGTTATAGCTGGTGGTCGTTTTACTGATTCTGCAAATGTTAATATTGTTAATGTTGCTACTTGGGCTGGAACATGGTCACCTTTAGGAACTGGAATAACTGATGAAGTTACCAATGTATTAGCAACACCTGTTCTTGGAATATTTTATGCATTATCTATTAATTCTTCTATTAATACTGTTTATGTTCATTTCTATGATAGTGGAGTTGGTAACTGGTCTGTTATTGGAACAATTACTTCTGTGCAAATACTCTTTGGTGCTCCTAGATATATTGCTACTGATAATTTAGGTAATTTATATTTATCTGGTGATTTTACTTCACTTACTCCTCCATCTGGTCCTGTTATAACTTCTATTATTTCTAAATGGACTAGATCAACTACTACATGGTCTTCTTTAACACCTGGAAGTAATATTCCTTTTATTGGTGTTGGTGTTCCTATAATTTCTGTTAGACCTTCCGATAATATTATATTTGCTGGAACTAACGTATCGGGTTCAAACAATACTTTATATACTAATCCTAATAATGGATCTACTACATGGACATCTTATACAACTTCGAATGATGTAATTAATACATATCTTTTTAATAATTCCAATACTTTATTTGTTGGTGGAAGATTTACACAAATCGGTGGATTAAATGTTAATTATTTTGCTCAAAATACTCCTGGTGTTAATTTTTATAATCAAGGATCTTTTTCTGGTAATTCAATTGCTACCATTCAATCTACGTTAGTTAATAACATCATGTCACCTAATATTCTTTTGACAGTGAGAATATCTAATCCTACGGATCAAATCAATTCAAATTATGTATATGGTTATTTAACACAATTTACAGTTTCTCAAGGTAATCAAGTTAATGGAAATACATTTTTACAAAATTCATGGAATGATACTTATGGTAATATATCATTTAGTAATTATTCATCTTCTACCAATATTACAAGTCGTTCTAATCTAAATGCTATTGCTATTGGTCCTAATGCTGCATTTACTGCTCAAGGTAATAATGCCATCGCTATTGGTAATAATACTGCTTATACTAATCAAGGTAGTAATTCTATTGCTATTGGTAATAATTCTGGATATTTTAATCAAGGACAACAATCTATCGCTATTGGATTTAATGCTGCTAATACTAATCAATCTACTAACGCTATTTCTATTGGTTTCTTTTCCGGTCAATTCAATCAAAGTAACAATTCTATCGCTATTGGTTATAGTGCTGGTAATAATTTACAATCGTCTGGTTCTATTGCTATTGGATTACAAGCTGGATCTACTAATCAAGGAACTAATTCTATCGCTATTGGTAATTTTGCTGGAAGTAATAACCAACCTAATAATAGTATTATTTTAAACTCTTCTAATCTACCTTTAAATGGTTTAACTGCTGGATCTTTTTATGCTGCTCCTATTCGTAATGTTACTCAAACTAATATTTTAGGATACGATGCTGCTAATAATGAAATTACTTATTGGACTAAAACTTTTGTTATTAATCATCCTAATCATATTAATAAATATCTTGTTCATGCTTGTTTAGAAGGTCCTGAAGCTGCTGTATTTTATAGAGGTAAAGGTGAAATTTCTAATAATAAATTTACTATCATCTATTTACCCGATTATGTTCAAAATCTTGCCTCCGATTTTACTATCCAAATTACTCCTATTTTTAATCATAATAATTTACTTAAATCTCAATTATTTACTTCTGAAGTTGATAATAATTCTTTTACTGTTTTTGGTGATAATTGTAAATTCTTTTGGATTGTTCATGCTAAAAGACATGATATTTCGGTTGAACCTCTTAAAAATGATGTTAATGTCAAAGGAGATGGACCTTATAAATGGATTATGTAATTATTTTTTTATTTTCAATATATATATATATTATACCTTCTATCTATTATGATCTCTACTGATATCTTTAAAACTAAAGCCGGTGTTATACTCATTAGTATTATTTGGGGTCTTGGTATTGCCGCTTTATTTAAACAAGTTTGTAAAGGTAAAGACTGTATGAAATTTACTGCTCCTAACCATAAAGATATTAATAATAATACTTTCCTTTTTAATAATAAATGTTTTAAATATTCACCTGATATTATCAATTGTAATCACAATAGTAATATTGTTGATAATCATTTATAATTATTTTATCTTACTTATTAGAATATAATTATTTATTTTCTAATTTATCTTAATTATTTATTTATGATTTTTATGTCTAATGTATAAACTATTTACAAATAATAATTCTCTATATCTTCATATAAATTTTTGTATATTGGATATCCTTTTGAATAATAAAATTTTAATCTTACATTTGCTAATTCTTTTATATCAGTTGGATCATTTATTTTCTCATCATATCTATCAGTTACTAATAATTTCCATTCTCCTGTTATATTTTTTAAACCTCTTAATCCTTCTACTAATATTACACATTTTTGATCATTTGTATATGATGAATAACCTATATTCCCATAATCTATTGTTTTTACTGGATTATCTACATATCTATTAACTATACTATCATATTGATAATATTTTATAATAGATATTTCTGTATTATCTGGTGATACTAATACCATCTCTAAATCATGTATTATTTTAAATGTATCTAAAACTATACTATTTGGTATTAATATATTAAAACTTATTTTTATCATTTCTAATGTAACATCACTATCTGTTAATAATATATTATTTGTCATTGTTATTCTATCTAAATGATTAAATTGATACTTATATTCTAATTTATTATTTGATGGTAAATTTTTTAACGATGTTTGACTTTGATTTAATTGTATTGCTGATGTATAATTTGTTGTTAATGGTATTACATTATAAACATCTACTCCAACTACTTCATTATTTAAACTCATTCTTTCAAAATTTACATCTTCATATTCTATTATATTTTTTACATTTATTTCTTTTGCTAATTTTATACATTCATAAGCATCTGGAACTCCATACCCGTATAATAAAGAATACATTCTATTCTTATCATTTGTTTGTTTTATTTTTACTATTGATTTTTTATATGTGGACAATATTATATTTTTTTCATTATATAATCCATCTATTTCTAATACTGGTATTACTGAACATCTTGATATTATTTCTTTTACTTGTCTATATGTTAATTCTGTATTTGCTTCTAAGATTAAACCACATAATCCTGATATATGTGGAGCTGAAGAACTTGTTCCATTCATTCTATTTGTCATTCTATTTAAAATATATGTTGTTCTTATTGCTTCTTCATTTGACGGTAATTCATTTTTTATAAAATCTCCTCCTGCTGGACCTGCACATAATATATTACAACCCATATTCGAATATAATGACCATAATCCTGATTTATTAACTGCTGATACACTTATAACTGTGCTCCAATTCTGTGTTCCTATTAAATTTGATAACTGTGTTGAATAATAATTTGAAATTGCTAAATTTACTCCTCCAATAGGTTTCAATTCATTCATTACTCCTTTATTACCTGCCGAATTTACTACTAATCCTCCTTTTCCATTTCTAAATGTTTTTATTTTATCATTTATTAATGTTAATTTATTTACATTTAAATCAAATAATGATAATCCGTATCCTCCTAAACCATATGATTTATTTATAATATCTATATTTATTCCATTTATACTAAATATTGCTAATTCTAAATCTAAAAAATCTCCATTTGGTATTAATGTTTTATATCCTAAAATATTTACTGCTATTAATTTTGCATTATAAGCTACTCCTCTAAAATTTGTATTTGTATTTCCTAATGCTATTCCTGATACCATTGTTCCATGTGTATCTGTTCCATATACTATATGCTTATAATCATAATTTGAATTTGGATTCATACTTCTTAATGTTGTTTTTATTAAATCGGATTTTGTTTCATCTAAATTTATTAATAATCCTTTTGTATTTTTATCTATACCGTCATCTAATATTGCTATATTTATTCCTTTCCCTGATATTCCTAATGACCATGCATTATATATATTCATTAAATCATAATTCCAATCTGTTTGTAAATGATTCTTTACTATACCACTCTCTATATTTATATTATTTTTTTTTATATTTAGACTTTTTAAATCTATGGAACCTACATCATCTATAATAATACTCATTTTTAAACTTATCTATATAAAATACTTTTATTTATTTTTTTTTTGTTTGATTCTTTTTTATTTATTATATTATATTATAAATGATTCTTGATTTATTTTTAGGATTTTTTATATCTTTTATTATTTATTTTTTTCTAAAACCTTTTAATTTTCATGGACCTAATTCCAATGAAATTAAAAAATATATTTACAAAATTAATAATAAGTATTTTAGATTTGAAACTGATATATGTATTTGCCCTTTAATTTATCAAATGCGGAAAAATTAATTTTAAAAATAATATATTAATATATATATATATATTATGGACGGTGGAACTCCTATTGATTCTTTAAATATTAATAATCCTCAATCTAATCATAATGATACTGATTTCGTTAATCAAATTATGACCGAATTCGCTTCTACTAATCAAAATCAACAACAATTTGTTCAACAACATAGAGAACCTATGCCTCAAGTTCAAGCTAAATTTACACCTCAATTAGATAATAATGGTAATTCTGATGAACTTTTACCTAATGATGACGAAGCTGATAATGAATATGATGATGATAATGATACTTATATTCATAATGATTTAGCTAGAGGATCTTTACTTAAACAACTCAATGATCCTGCACTTGTTCTTGTTCTATTTATTGTTTTTAACTTTGAACCTGTTACTAACCTTATTGATAATATTATTGGTAAATATACTAAAACACCTTATGTTAGTTTAGTTGTTAGAGCATTTCTTGTCGCTACTGTATATTTTCTTATTAAAAAATTTATCTAAATATTTTTATTTTATTATTTATATAAAAATAAATATAAATAATCTTTTTATTTTATATTATTATATAGTATATATGAATAATCAATTACTTATTTGTTTAATTATTTTATTAGTTATTTCTATATTTTATGATAGATGGACTAATTCTTTTCTTAAAACTCTTAGTTGTTTCTTCATGATCTGGATTATTTTAGGTCTTTTCCATATCTTTAGAATTAATCCTTATCATCGTGTTATTTTCGCTGCTTCTATTCAACTTATTTTAGTTTTAGTCAATATTTATGTTTATCAACCCAATCAATTAGTTGTTCTTAATTTTTCTGAAAATTTTGATAATGCTGATGATATTGTTAAAGCTATCAAAGATAAAGAACAATCTGAAAAAAATATATCTACTTCTGATAAAATTTTAGCTACTGAAATTAACGGTGAAACTAATGAAAATATTGATAAAAAAAATCTTCTCAGATTAGATAGAATCTCTGATATTGCTGAACATACTCCTATTCCTGAAATGACTCCTAAACAAGCTCAACAAACTACTTTTCAATTAGTTAGCACTGTTAAAGAACTTATGAAAACTATGGATCAACTTAAACCTGTTCTAAAAGAAAGTAAAGAAATATTTGATGTTTATAAAAATATTAAACTTTAATTCTTTTTTTATTTTCTAATTGCTTTGAATATTTATTTATTAAATTTTACTTTATTTATTATTTTTATATATTATATATATAATATATGAAATTTACTTTTATTATTTTATTTATTTCCATTCTTATTGTTCTTCTTATTATTAATAAAACTCAAAAATATCAAATTATTAGAAATTATAATCAAGAAAATTTTTTTAATTTCCTTAAATTTAATAAAGATAATTCTAAACCTGTTTCTGATGCTATTTTTGTTACTACTAATAATCCTCCACCTCTACCTACCTCTATTCCTGTTTCTATTCGGAAAAATGTAAATCAAAATTTTAATAATGAAAATCTTAAAACTGATAATTCTACTCCTAATTTTAATGGTGTTGAAACTCCTGATAAACTTCTTAAACGTATTGAAACGATGACGAATGAAGTTAATAAACAATTAGATAATGTCTTACCCAATATGATTAATAATAATCCTAATAAATTAGATATTAATCCTATTAATATTAAACCTCAATCTGAAGGTTATCTTAATATGCCTAATAACCCTTTAAAAAATAATTCTTGCAAATTCTTACCTTCTAATTCTTGTAATAAAGATTTCCCCAATTATACTGGTGCTAATTTCTCTTCTACTAATAATTTTAATCTTTTTACTGATGTTGATGATCTTGAAAACAAACATGATATTCCTTCTGCTATTGCTATCCTTGATGATAATTATTCTATTGAACATATTATGATTATTAATAAAGGTAAAGGTTTAAAAAATCCACCCTCTATTAAAATTATTGGTAATTCTTCTAAACCTGCTTCTGCCATTGCATCTATTGATTCTAATGGATCTATTGATAATATTACTATTACTAATCCTGGATCTAATTTTAAAGGAACCCCTAAAATTATTTTTGAAAATATCGGATTTAATTCACTTTATCTCTGTTGTAAATAATTTATTATTCTTATTTTTTATTCTGTTGTTAATAATTCATTATTTTCATTTTTACTAATATAAATATTTATATTACTAATATTTTTATTAAATTATTGATTTTTATTTCTCTGATAAAAATATTTTTATTTTTTCTATAATACTTTTTTTATTTGTTTGCTTATTTAATTCTTCTCTTAAATCATCTCGCTCTTCATATATTTTATTATAATTTTCTTCTAAGAATTTTTTATAATCTTCTAGATTATTTATTATTTTTTCTTTTTCATTTAATAAGTTTTTTTGTTCTTCTATTATTAATTCTTTCTCATTATTTTTTTCTTCTAATTGTATTATTTTTTCATTATTATTTATATCTATTTCTTTTATTTTTTCTTCAATCATTAATAATTTTTTTAATTCATTCTCTAATTCATTATTTATTTTTTTATATTTCTCAATATCATTTATTAATTCATTTTTATTTTCTGTTAATTCATTTATATATTTCTTTAATTCTTTATTCTCTCTTTCTTCTTTATTTAATTTTTCTATTATTTTATTATTTTCTGTTTTTATATTCATTTCTTCATTCGTGTCATTTATTTCTTTATTTAATTCTTGTATATTATGTATTAATTTTATTAATTTATTTTCTAATTGTTCTATTGTTTTGTTTCTTTTTTTTATTTGTTCTAATATTTCATTTTCTTTCTTATTTAAATTATTTAATTCTTCTTCTAAATCATTTGTATTTTCTTTCTTTATATCTAATTCTTTTTTTATATCATTTAAATTTTTATTTAATAAATTTATTTTTATATCTAGATATTTTATTTCATTTTCTATTGTTTGATATATTACTTTCTTCTTTTTTAATTCATCTAATAACATTTTATTATCTAAATCTGAATACATTCTTATTTTATCTTCTTTTTCATCTTCCATATTATTTTCATCATCTATACAATCATCATATATTGTTGTTAATAATTTTTTATCAATTACATTTTCTATTAATATATCTATCTTTTTATTTGTTTCATCGTTTAATATATTTATATTTTCTATTTCTTCATTTTCTAACATCTTTTTTATATTTTATTATCTTATTATTTTTTTATATTATAATTATATATATATTAATTTATTTATTTTATGCCTACTAAAAATTGTCCTAATAATCTTTTATGTTTTAATAAATATTCTTTTATTATTATTTTAATTGTTCTTATTATTATTATTTTTTTTTATATTAATAATGATTTTTTAAATTTATATAATGATAATATAATTAATCAAAATTTACCTTTGGAAAATTTAGGTTCTAAAAATAATATTGATATTTCTATTACTGATAATCCTAGATTTATTAGATCTGCTCAAGAATTAAATGCTATTGATCGTATTTATAATCCTACTAGATATCCTTATAGATCTGTTGATTTTTATAATCTTAATTTTTATCCTGATTTAGTTTTACCTCCTCCTGTTATTGGTGGTGGAAGACGTGCTATTCCTACTCTTGGTGGAACTCAAACTGCTATTTCTAGTTCTATTCAACCTGTTTTAGTTGATAATGATAATATTGCTCCTATTAATATTAGAACTCGCGGTCCTATTGGATTACCTCAACAAATCGGTTCTATTATGAAAGTTTTCGGAACTAAAAATGATTTACATCCTCTCTTTGGTCGTAAAAGATATCCTAACGGTAATCAATGGGATTATTATACTATTATTCATCCTAATAATGTTAAAGTTAAAGTTATTGCACCTAATAATAATTATGAATTAGGTAATAATGATACTGTTATTCTTGACGGTTTCCCTGGTAAATATAGAGTTACCGTTTATGATACTGATTTCCCTCAATATATTCCCTATTAATTATATTTTTTTCTCATCTATTTTTTATATATATAAATAAATATTTATTTATATATTTCTTCTTTTTATTATAAATATATTGGATCTTCTATTGAAAAATTTATATTTTCTTCTTTTTTATAAATATACCATTTATTAAATGACCAATAAAATTTTAGATAGTTTAATAGAGAAAATAATATTGGATGGTTATTATATATCTCTTTTTCAAAACAAATATAACTCATATTTATATTCTTTATATTATTGATTAATATTGTATCTCTAAATATTTCATATATATTTTTTATATTCGGTGATTTTATATCTAATAATAATTGGTATAATATTATATTTATATTTTCTTTTTTATATTTTTTTATTATTATCATATTTTTTTTAAACTTTTCATATTTCACTATATTATAATTATTATATTTTTCTTTTTCTATCTCTTTATTATATAATTTCTCTAATTCTATACTTGAATCTTTTATTATTTCTAATAAATATTTTAGATTTATATATATATCTTTGAAATTATCATATTTTTGTAAATATTCATTAAATAATAAATGATTCATTATTATTCTTGTTTTTTTTGTTAATTCTATTATATAATTACCATCTAATACTATATTTGATATTATATCTGAATACATATATAAAAATAATTTTATTTTATTTTTTGGTCCTTCTATTATTGATTCTATTAATTTTGATATTATATTATTAAAATCTTCATATTTTTTTTGTTTGCTGTATAAATATATTATATTACTCAATATATAACCATCTGTCATACTTGACTTTTTTAATATATTTAGACTTTTACATAATTTATTATCTATCAATTCTATTAATATTTGGATTGAATATATTATTGGACGATTTATAATTATTTTTGAATAATATATTCGTAATATTTTTGGTAACAATTTATAATAATTTTTACCAAATACTAATAATATTAATTCTTTATTTAATATTTCTCCAAAATCTTTTATTAATTTATTTGCATCATATAATTCACATAATATAAATCTTATATTCTCAAATTTATATATTTCTGATCTCTTTGCATAAGATTGCTTTTTTCTTTTTTTTCTTTGTGAATGTTTAATATATATCTCCATTAATTTTTTATATTATTTTTATTATTCATATATTTATAGAATATATATATATTAAGTTTTTATATATTTTTATAATTCTATATCACTTTCACTACTGTCATCATTCTCTTCTATTTCCATATTTATAAATATTATTTTTTCTACTTCTTTTTTTAATTCATTATATAATTTTGTTATTTCTTTTGCCTTCTCTTTACTTACTATTTTATTCCCTAAAAAAAAATTTATATATAAATCAAAATTATCTGAAAATTTCTGATAGTCTTTTACAAAATATTTTTTTATTTTTTTATTATTTTTATGTAATTCATAAAAATCATCCAACATATCTTTTTTTTTTGATAATAAACTATCTATTACTTCTTGTTTTCCACTATATACCCATTTATTACCATTAAATACTTTATAATATTTATCTGTTTTATTCTCTAATTTTATATTTTGATTCTGTGGATACTTTTTATTAAAATTTACCTTCTCTACTAATTTCGGTATTCCATTCCTTGGATTTTTTAATGCTTGATACATATGTTTATTTTTTATAAATTTATGATCATCATAACCAAATCTATTTATTTTTATTACATTTTGTTGTCCTATTGTTGTATTATTTTGAATATTTTTTGTTTTATTATTTATGATATGATTTATATTATAATTTATATTACATATTTGGATTTTTTTATCTATATTATTTATTTCTTTATCTATTTTTTCATTATCATTCTCTTTTATTACTTCAAATATTATTGAATATTCTCTATAATTTTCTCTCATTTCTTCATAATTTATATCTAAATATTTTACTTCACACAATTTATTTTTTGTATAATGAGAATATAGTGTTTTATAATTATTATATTTTCTTCCACATCTTAAACATGTATCCCTTCTCATTATTATAAATATATTTATTGTATTATTTATAAATATATTTCTTTTTTTATTTTTAATTTTCTTATATATATATTTTATTTATTTTATATATAATATTATCACTTAAAAATTTTTATTAATATTTAAATTTTTTTATTATATATTTTTATAAAAAAACACAAAAAAAAGTTTTTATATTTTTTAATTTTTTAAATATTTTATTTTTTTTTTTTACAAATATATTAATTATTTTAAATATTTTTATTAGATATCTTCTTATAAAATATATTAATATTTTTTTATATTTTTATTAAAAAAAATGAAAAATCTTAAAAAAAACGTAAAATTTTCATAAAAAATGTGATTTTTTTAAAAAGTTCAGATCTTTTTGGTTTTTGTTTTTTACTAAATTCTATTTTTTTTATTAATAATATGAGTATAAAAAAATTATTAAAATTATTTTACTTTTTTTTTAAAAAAGTTCAGATCTTTTTTTTTTACCTATTTTTCTTAAAATATTTTATATGAATTA
>Ga0194123_10002966_pt1 | contig 21140 bp, 19 predicted proteins | sample TA2MahsurfametaG_5_FD_155479 | JGI IMG/M metagenome (GOLD analysis project Ga0194123, IMG submission 155479) | Freshwater microbial communities from Lake Tanganyika, Tanzania - TA2015023 Mahale A surface | ecosystem: Environmental > Aquatic > Freshwater > Lake | place: Tanzania: Lake Tanganyika... | reverse complement strand
TTAAAACGGATTATTTTTTATAACGCTGTATCAATTTTTAACCGGCGGATATAAAAAATCTGTATCAGTTTTCACCCGGTGTTGACACCCACCTAAGTACTTGTCCTTTAATAGGACAACTTACTAATGTATTTAAAATTTTTGGTAATGCTATTTGGAGAGGTTATTACCATATGTATTTCAAAAAAGGGGAAGTTATTAGACCAGAGAGTGCAAATACTACTGAAGACATTGAAAAAGCTTGGTTTGCATCTCTTCCTGGTATAGATGATGAAAACAGAATATTAAGGAATAAATTATCAATAACAATATTTAATAACGTACCTGCAGAGCTTAAGACAGATTCTAATACTGATGATAAACCAACTTTTGAATATTATTTTTTAAGAAAACTTTTAGGAACATGGATCTCTCCGCGAGTAGAATTTTGGAACCTTGATCTCAAAAAAAATATACAATTGATTTACCCGTACAATATTCTTTGGAATGAAGGAAATTAGTTAAAAAAGAGACAATTATCAAGATATTTTCGAAGGTATAAAGGTTATAAAACGTGTCCTATTAAATAGAATATGTTTCTTAGTGTAAGTTTTGTAGATGAGATTAAATTAACATATAGTATAGGTTTTTGTAGAAAAGGGTTTTTAATAAATAAAAATCCATCTTGAAGATTAATTTTTGAAATTTTTTGTGGCAAGTCTATTAATTTATAACGTTGGAATATTTACATTAAAATAGTTTTAATTTTTAATGCCCCATCTTAGATGATAGGAAATAATTTACGCATGGTAAGTAATAATTACAACTAATTTTTATTTTCTTTTTTAGTTAAGAATGATAAAAATCTTTTACTATAGGGGTTATATTTGATCGAAAATATGACCATATAAAAAAACTTTGTATAAAGCCCGAATCAACTTCCTAACATACTTGAGTAACTACTTTTCCACAAAAATATACATACTACTTACAGCGGAATATCTCTCGTATTTTCTACGACGGACTGTTATATAACGTTTACTAGTTTACGATCTTTTTTTGATACGAATTCGACTTTTCCCGAAGCTAAGGCAAAGAGAGTATGGTCTTTACCTATACCAACATTTTTACCAGGAAAAATTTTTGTTCCTCGTTGCCTATATATTATATTGCCAGGAACTACAGCTTGACCGTCAGATTTTTTTGCTCCTAACCTTCTCCCAGCTGAGTCACGACCGTTTCTTGAACTACCACCAGCTTTTTTAGTTGCCATATCTTTTCATCCTTATTTTTTTACAATATCAAGAATTTTTAATTCTGTCAGATCTTGCCTGTGACCATTTTTGCGGCGATAATGCTGACGTCTTTTCTTTTTAAACACGATAATTTTATCGTCTCTAAATTGATTAGTTATTTCTGCAGTTACTGTTGCTCCTTTTACAACCGGAGTACCGATAAAGGATGGCTTAGAGTACTCACCCACTAATAAAACTTCGTTCAGCTCAATTTTACTACCTAGCTGACCGTCGATTTTCTCAACTTTGATTATGCTATTTTTTGCAACTTTATATTGCTTTCCACCTGTTTTAACAACTGCGAACATACTAGCAAATTCTCTTTTATAATTACTTAAAATATAACTTCCAGAGTATAAACCGAAATCATTTGAAGTCAATAATAATTTTATTAACTTAAATATTACTAGGAAATAACTATCCCTATCTTACTGAAGTAGCATTATGATTTATAAAAGAGTTGTGGTAACATGTTAATATCATATTGATTTAAAGTAACCAATTTTAAACATGATAAAATTTTTTAAATTAGGTAAATTATGAAAAAGGCTGGTTTGTTTTTATGTTTTATTATTTTTTATATAAGCCCTGCCTTTGCCAAGCAATGTTTTATTGTAAAGGAAAAAGATAAAATTATTCAACAAGAAGGAGATTGTAATCAAAGGTGTGCACCTTGTAGTACCTTTAAAATTGCTCTTAGCCTCATAGGTTATGATTCTGGTATCTTAATTGATGAAACGCATCCGTTATGGTCTTTTAAAAAAGGTTACCCTGACTTTTTAGAGGTATGGAAACAAGATCAAACCCCCAAAAGTTGGATGAAAAATAGTTGTGTTTGGTATTCACAAGTTTTGACAAAAAAGCTTGGAATGCAAAACTTTCAATCATATGTTACGAGGTTTAATTATGGTAATATGGACCTTTCTGGTGATAAAGGGAAAAATAATGGGCTTACAAATGCATGGTTATCTAGTTCTCTGGAAATCTCTAGCACAGAGCAAATCGCCTTCTTAGGAAAATTGTTAAATAATACACTACCTGTAAGTAGACATGCCCATGAAATGACAAAAAATATTTTATTTGTAGAAGAATTGCCCAGTGGATGGAAACTTTATGGCAAAACTGGCAGTGGTGTCTTCTTAAGCTCAGATAGAACAAGAAAACTTGAAATTCAGCATGGATGGTTTATTGGATGGCTCGAAAAAGACGGGGAAGTAATTATTTTTTCAAACCATATTTCCGATGATAAAAAGCAAGAGACTTTTGCAAGCCAGCGTGCGAAAGCTGACGCTAAAGAAAGATTAGTAAAAATTATTAATGATCACAGTAGATAATAGGGCTAATCGTAGAATGCTTGAACTATTTTACATAACTTCCGGGAGCAGGTTCAATTATAGGAAGAGAATTATAGTCAATAGCTTTAACCAAGTTACCGCTATTAGCAGATAACCACTTATTCCAGCTATTCCACCATGATCCATTGAGGGTTGTTGCGTTTTCTAACCATTTCTCCGGATCATCTGAAATACTATTACTTATCATATGAGAATACTTATTACTTGTAGCTGGATTTACAACCCCGGCTACATGCCCCGCTTCAGTAAGGCAAAAAGTCCGATCTCCTCCAAATAGTTTTACGCCTTCATAAACTGATTTCCAAAGAGCTATGTGATCGCTTTTTGCCGCAAGAGAAAAACTCGGCACATCAATATCGGAAAGATTTATTTTTACTCCTAACATTTTTACGCTATTGGGACTTATAAGCAAGTTGTCAATGTACATATTCTTTAGGTAATATATATACATTTTTGCTGGCAAATTGGTTGAATCTGAATTCCAATATAATATATCAAATGCAACAGGAGATTTGCCAAGTAAATAATTATTTACGAAATATGACCATACTAAGTCATTAGCTCGGATTAAGCTGAAACTGTTTGATAAATATTTTCCGTCTAAATACCCTACTTCTGATACCTTATTTTCTATGTACCCAATTGTTGATTTGTTAATAAGAGCTCCTATCTCACCAGGATTAGCAAAATCGACTAAAGTAGTAAGAAAAGTTGCACTATTTATGATATTAATGTTTTGGGCCTTATAATAGGATAGAGCTATAGCAAGCAAAGTGCCGCCGATACAATAACCAGCTGCGTTAACTTTTTCAAAACCTAACTTTTGTATATATTCAAGAGGTTCTATTACTCCTTGGCGCAAATAATCTTCAAAATCTTTATCTGCTAATTCTTTTGTTGGATTAACCCAGGATACAAGGAAAACCTGGAAATTATTTTCCACTAACCATTTAATTAATGAATTTTCTTCAGATAAATCCAGTATGTAATATTTATTAATCCAAGGCGGTAGTATAAATATAGGAATTGAATGCGTCTTTTTTTTAGGTTTATAACAAATTAATTGCATCAAATCATTCTGCAAAATTACTTTTCCTTTTGTAGTAGCAAGATTTTTACCGATTTTGAAGTAAGACGTGTCTGTGGTGGAGATAGTTAGTAAAGAACCTGATTTCTTGATATCTAAAAGGAAATTTTCCATTCCCTTAACAATATTGCTCATACCGCTTTCTAACGATTCTCTTATTACTTCGGGGTTGCTAAAGGCAAAATTTGAAGGGGAAAGTGCATCAATAAATTGGTTAGTTATAAACTCTAAGAACTTTTTTCCATCATTATCCAATTCATACTGTTCAACGGTTTTTTTTATCCAATCGGCAGAAATCATGTAGTATTTCTTAATGAAAGAAAAATAGATGCTTTGATGCCAAGCGGGGTCTCTAAACCTTTTATCAAAAAAAGGGAGATCATTCTGTTGATCACCTGTTTTTTTTCCTGTGAATTTCGCTACTGAATCAGCAATTAGTTTTTGTAAATTATGTATATATTCCAGGTTAATATCAGCAAACTTTTCAGGATGCTCAAAAATTTGCTCAAATAATTTACTAGCCATTTCCTGTGACTTATCGGTATCGTACAAATCAGATGGTACCGGGGGTAAAGTTTTATTTTGGGCTAGTTGCATAATTATTTCTTGATAATATATACTAGCCTTTTTAATATTTTCTATAACGACATCACTAGATATTTTTGACATTTTTATATGTTTACCATTTTGCTAACTGATTTTTCTGATAACGATAGATGTAATAAAGAAATGTAGTGGCTAGAATAAGACAAATAGGAAACAAGAAATTATATCTGTCATCATTAACATCGGTATTTTCTGCGGCCATATAACTGCAAAAATACCCTATAGCTCCGGCTAGTGTGTATAATATTATTGCTAACTGTAAGTAAAAATCGGTAAATTTTTCAGCTATTATCAAGATAGTGGAACAAAAATATGAATATAAAGATATGGCTATTAAAAACCAGGAAATTGAACTGAGAAATATATTGTTAGACCAGAAAGAGATTGAACCAAACATCAATAGTAAAGTGGTAATACAAATTAAATTGATTTTATGTGGGTTATGATCAAAGACAAATTTTGATAAAAAAACTGCTAATAATAATATAGCAGTAAAAATGTAATACCTTATGCTAGATACCGATATCATCAATAAACTATCAGTGAATTTATATGTTTCGTATCCATAAAGCACAGTCATTATAATATAAAAGATAGAAAAAGATGCTAATAGTTCTAGATCTATATTTTTTAGCACTATCAAACTGTTTACTAATTTGGTTTTTGTTTGATGAAAACAAGTGTTTAGTAAAAAACTGCACAAGAAAATGGTTATTGGTATTATATTTATTATGACCAGTATACGTATTAAAACCAAGTCAGGAGAGTCTATTCCTAAAAATATATAATATAAAACTATCTGTGCTAGAAAGTATGCTATAAAAACACTAAAAAGAAAGAAACTTATAGAATACTTATGGCTTATTTTTTTGTCATTAAATATATAGTAAAGTAAAGAAGTTATAATAACTGAATTTGTAGCAGAATAAACCATAGGATATATTTTCTGGAATAACTCAGAAAATGTTGAGAAACCTACATTGTATACACTTATAGCATAAATTAACAAATTAAAAATTATGATTTTCTGGAGGTTAAAATAATTACTGAAAATAAATAGTGTTAAACCTCCTATAACATAGCCCAATATATCATAATAGTATATTTTGTCTAAAAGACCCGCGGGAATTTCTTTAAAAACCAAAACTTGTTCTACTACCTGAATATTTACTATTGCAGCAAACATATATGCCGTTATGCAGATAAAATAAGGAATGGGTGCCTTATAATTAATCTTTGTATTCATAAATATTTATTTGCTAAAATATTGATGGTGGTATATAAATTTCGTTTAGACTGTGGTCATTTAGCAAGTTAAGTTTAACTAAAAAGACCCATATCTAATAAACCTAAAGATTATACTAATTATTGAAAAAGCTGAAGCGTTTAACAACTAGTTAAATGTATATTGAGGGTAATTGATGCAAGTTTGCTATTAATTCAAATCATTTTAGCATACACAGGTAAAGAATTGAGAAAAATTATTTTGATATGAAAAAAAGAATTTTAATAGATGCCAATTTTCCTACAGAGACGAGAATCGTTTTACTTGATAAGAATAATAATGTAGAGGACGTTGAATATAGTTCGGTTAATAAAAAACAGATTAAAGGGAATATATATTTAGCTAAAGTAACTAGAGTAGAGCCTGCTTTGCAAGCTGCTTTTGTTGATTATGGTGATGAAAAAAGCGGCTTCCTCCCTTTTAACGAAATCCATCCCGATTATTATAATATTCTAGCAAGAGATAAAAAAAGTGATGCTCCTTCTTGGAATGAACTATCCCCGCCAGAAATTACTTCTGAAGATTTAATGCAGACAAAGGAGCAAAATATTGGAAATGAAGTTATAGTTGATAACGATGAAATTGATATTAGTAAAATAGAAAAATTAGTTGATGAAAAAATACAATCAGATTTTGATATAGAAGTTGAAGATAATGAAGTAGAAAGTTTTTCTAAAGAAGATGTCCATAGCGATACAAGAAAAGCTTGTAAAATTCAAGAAGTTATAAAGAAAGGGCAAATTCTTCTAGTACAAGTTACAAAAGAAGAGCGGGGCAATAAAGGGGTGTCACTAACGACGTACATATCGCTTGCTGGGAAATATTGTGTTTTAATGCCTAATAAGCCACTGCAAAATGGTATTTCACGCAAGATTTCCAATCAGGACGAAAGAAAAAGGTTAAAAGATATTATTAATAGCCTACTTTCTAGTAAAAACAAGGAAACCTCTAGTGTTATAGCTAGAACCGCCGGAGTGGGTCATACCTCATTGGAGATCAAGAAAGACTACGAATATCTAGTTAAACTATGGAATAGGATTAGAGAAGCTACGCTTAAGGCAAATGCTCCTTCATTCATTCATCAAGAAGACGGTCTTATATTAAAGACTATTAGAGACATGTTTGATCGCAATGTAAAAGAAGTATTAGTACAAGGTACAGTAGCTTTTAATATCTGTATAAAATTTGTAAAAGATATTATGCCTTATGCTCTAAATTCGATAAAAGAATACAAAGGTACTACCCCAATTTTTACTAAATTTAATGTTGAAGATCAATTGGCGAAATTATACCAACCGATTGTTCAGCTACCATCCGGGGGATATATAGTTATTAATCCTACTGAAGCGTTAATCTCAATAGATGTAAATTCCGGTAGAGCCACAAGTGAACGAAATATTGAAGAAATGGCTTTAAAAAATAATCTTGAAGCGGCAAGAGAAATAGCAAGACAAGTGAAGCTGAGAGATTTATCGGGATTACTCGTCTTGGATTTTATAGATATGGCAGAAGTTAGAAACCGTAAAATAGTTGAAAGAACTTTAAGAGAGTTTCTAAGTAAAGACAAGGCCCGGATACAGACTTCACATATCAGCAGTTTTGGTTTACTTGAGATGTCAAGACAAAGGCTACGCCCATCTTTTTTAGAGGTAAATTCTAATATATGTCTGCACTGTAGCGGCAAAGGAATAGTACGGGCTGATGAGTCTAATTCAATGTTAATACTTAGAACTATAGAAAACGAGATTTACAATAATAATTATGATATTGTAAATATTTATGGTATTGCCTCATCAATGCTATATCTGCTCAACAACAAAAGGGAAGAAATATCCTTTATTGAAAAAAAATATTCTATAAAGCTTAATTTTTACATTGATAAAGAGGCCACAGCTGATAGCTATTCAATAGAAAAAATTAAATTATCAGAAAAAAATAAATCAGAAAATATAATTAAACTACCTTTATTACAGGATAGTAGTGAAATATATATTCAAACTTCAGAAGTTAAAAAAACAAATCCTAAAAATAAGAAGATTCAGAAACATGATTTATTAGAGCCAAACCAGTACTCTGAAGAGAGGTCAAAATCTGAAGTGGTAGAGAACACTACTGCTAAAGATATTGAAACTGCAAAAATAGCAGCTCAACAAGAAGATATTGCACCAGAATCATTAATTAATGATCGAACTAAGCATGTTAGTAAATCTAGGAAAAGAATTAACAGAAGAAGAGGTAGTTTACCGAGAAATAAAAATTCTAATAACGAAAATCAGTCGAAAATTGTTGTTAATGATAAAGAATAACACCCTATATTAGTAACAATAATATGAGAATACATACTACTTTATATGCAGCAAAAAATATCAAGACATTCTTTTTTATGCTTGTATTTTTTCTACAAATTTCATGTGGTTTCAGGCCTGCTTATAAAGTTAATGCGTATAATGAGAATTTTCTTGCATTTGTTGAAATCACCCCTATTGCCACTATTGAAGGAGTAAATTTTTATAATCATCTAAAAAGCATTTTCCCGTCAGCAAAGGAGAGCCTCTATGTATTGAATACAACATTGGCCTTTACTAGCTCTTATAATGTCATACAGAGTAATTCCGATATTCTTCGGGAAACACAAAATATTAAGGTTAAATATCAATTAATTGACAAAAAAAACCTAAAAGTCTTAACTTACGGTACTTTCTCTAAAATGAGTTCTTATAGTACTAATTTTTCGCTATATTCCAATTCTGTTATAAGACAAGAGTCTATATCGGATTTAGCAGAAAATGCAGCTGAGGAAGTTCGCAATAGATTATTAATGTATTTTAGTAAACCCCATTGATATGGAAACACTTTATTTTCTAATCATGTTTGGTTTTAATGGTTATAGCATGTAGCCTGTTATGTAATACTTCTGATAAAGCGGTATTAACTAATTTATGTTGTTTAATTAATGGAATATTTTCAAACGACGGGTCATGTATCTCTAAAGAATAATGATCTCTGTCTCCAGCTAAATCTTTTAATTTTATTTTTGCATTAGGAAATTTTTGTTGCAGTATCGCTAACAACTCTTCTTCAGAGATAGCCATAAGTAAAATATTTTGTTATTTTAGAAGTAACATAATGGAGAGACTACAAAAAAACTTTCTAATTTGCAATCTTTAAATGTTTTAAAACATACCATTACTTGGTAAAATTGTTTTTAGCTTATTTGACTGATTGGTAAGGTAATGTTCTAATATGTATTAGAAAATCCAAACCATTTCTTGCGAAATCCCAAACTAATAATATAATAATTCACGAAGGGAAGAGCTATATTATTTTATTCCCTTAAATTAAATAATTATTAATAAATAAAGGCTAATGATTGATACCCCAAAAGAGCTGAAGGATTTTATTGTCAAAATATTAGAAGACAAAAATGCCCAAAATATTACCGTACTTAAACTTGGAAATGAAGTGCCGCTGGCTACATATATGATTTTTGCTAGCGGTAGATCTACCAAAAATATAACAGCAATCGCAGAGCATATAGTGTATGAATTAAAACATAATGCGCAATGGCCGGCTTCTGCTGAAGGACTTAAAAATTCAGATTGGATTTTGCTGGATGCAGGAGACGTTATTGTTCATATTTTCCATCCTGAAACTAGGGAAAAATTTAAACTGGAAGATTTATGGAACCCTAAAAAATGAGAAGATAATATAGTTTAAAGGTATAAGAATATAAAATAAATTAAAAATTAGAAAACTTGATGCAGAGCCAGATCTTAGTCGTAATTATTATGTTAATCGCAGCTGCAGTGTTTGTGGTTGCTATTTTCAAAAAATTAAACCTAAGCCCCGTACTTGGTTATTTAGTTGCCGGAGCCATGATAGGAGATCATGGAATGAAAATTGTTGCTTATGAGCAAACTACTTTACTTGCTGAATTAGGAGTTGTATTTTTATTATTTGCTATTGGACTTGAGCTTTCTATAGAAAGGCTCAAAGCTATGAGGCGATATGTTTTTGGACTTGGTTCTTTGCAAGTGTTTATTACCGTCCTTCTTATTGCTGGTTCTATAGTTCTAATAACAGGAGATAATGATTCTGCAATAATAATTGCGGGGGGTCTTGCATTATCTTCAACTGCCATAGTAATGCAAGTAATCAACGAGACAAAAAGCCAATCTATGCAAATAGGTAGGGTTTCTCTCGCTATTTTACTGTTACAAGATTTTGTTGTTGTACCATTACTTGTTATCGTACCTATTCTGGGGGGTAATGGTGAAGAGCCCTTGGTAACCGTGCTTGGTTATTCACTCTTAAAAGCTATTGTTGCTCTAGCGGTTATATTTATTGCCGGCAGGTTGTTACTTAGACCTTTGTTTTCTTTTATATCTTCCGAATCGGGTAGTGAAAGCAGCGAATTACCGATTGCTGTAACTTTGTTAGTAGTTCTTTCAGCTTCGTGGGGAACTGAGCATTTTGGCCTATCTCTTGCTCTTGGAGCATTTGTAGCCGGAGTTCTTGTCGCTGAAACCGAATTTAGAGTTAAAGCACATGAAAGTATTTACCCTTTTAAAAGCTTATTTCTGGGTTTATTCTTTATGAGTGTAGGGATGAAGATTGATGTAATGGAGATATACTCTCAAATCTCAACAATAATCACTTTTTGTTTAGCTTTAATTCTTTTAAAAGCAATTATTATTTCCGGATTATGTGTATTATTCGGTTTCAATAAAGGGGTAGCCATCCATGCCGGTTTGTTGCTTTCGCAAGGAGGAGAATTTTCGTTTATTTTATTCAACCTTGGTAAAGAGTATGGGGTTCTAGAGGAAAATGTGGCAAATATTTTACTACTTGTTGTCACTTGTTCAATGGCACTCACCCCTTTACTTGCGATGATAGGACAAAGATTTGCTGAAAAAATAGAGAAAGGACTTGGAAGAACTCCCGAACAAATTATTGAATATGGCGCACGAGATCTAGCAAATCATGTTATTGTTGCAGGATTCGGTAAAGTAGGAAAGATGGTAGCCAAAGTCCTTGAAGCAGAAGGAATAAATTATATAGCATTGGATGTGAATGGTGAAGTCGTTGCAGAAGAAATAGGTAACGGTTTACCGGTCTTTACTGGGGATGTATCACAAATAAGTAACTTGAAAGCGGTTGGTGCCGATAGAGCATTAACTATTGTATTAACAATGAACAATTCAATTACTATCAAAAAAACGGCTAGGGTCATTAAGAATCACTTTCCTGATCTTGAAGTAATTGTCAGATTAAAAGATTTGAAGAATTGTACAGAATTTTATGATATTGGAGTAACGACAATTATTCCTCAAGATTATGAAACGGGTTTACAACTAGGAGGGGCTGTACTGAAATCGGTAGGTATCAGTGAGTATGAAATTAATCGAATAAAAAGTCAATTTAGGGCCGGAAGTTACGTGGTAGTTAAACAGGATGATACTTTACTTGAATCTGAAGAAGATGAATAAGATATTTGCTTATTTAATCTTGTATGTAAATATTAGTCCTTTAGTTCTTGCTGATATTTCCCAGGAAAAATTGCCAATTCCAAGGTTTGTAACAATTAAATTTGACGAAGTAAACGTAAGAACCGGACCGGTTATAGACTGTCCCATTGAATGGGTATTTATTCGGAAAGGAGAGCCGGTAGAGATAATAGCCGAATATGAGCAATGGAGGAAAGTACGGGACATAAATGGAGAAGGAGGGTGGGTTCACGCAAGTGCTTTATCAGCCAAAAGATCGGTCGTATTAATAGCAAAAAATATTACCCCTCTAATCGCTTTACCTGGTCGTTATGATGACGTAGTAGTTCAGCTAAAACCTAAGATTCGGTGTAACTTGATAAAATGTAAAGGTGATTGGTGCCAAGTAAGATGTAAGTCTTATAAAGGATGGATTATAAAAAAACTCCTATGGGGTATATATCCAGATGAGTGAAGATCTGGTATAGAACGGTAAGTTCTATTTTTAACCCAATTTAACCGAAGAATTTATAATAAGCATATCTCAAATTCTATATAATTAAATCCAAAGGAGACTAATTCATATATAGACCTTACTAAGCTTTATATTTGTGTTAATAGACTTTTACCAGATGCAACTAAAGCTATATAAATTAATTATTCTGATGTTTTTATGGTTAAAGTAAGGCAGGATAAGAGGTTTTTATTAAACAATCGAGTTAAATTTGAAACGGCTTAGGATACGTAAGATATAAAGGTAGCAAGAGAGAGTGCGGATTTAAAGTTAGTATAGACTCAATTACCGAAAATGAAACCCTGAGCACCTTATCTGTTTTTAATCTTAAGGGTAAAGGTATTTCGCCTGCTGAATTCATGGAAAAGCAGGATAATCAGGAAAACTGGTAGTGTTTTATAATATCCGGAGAACATTAAACGGGTAATTTATAAACCTAAAGCAATATAAGGTCTAAATAGACAATTACACCAGATAAAAATAATAAGAGAGTTTTTCCTAGCTAAGTTTCTGTTTTTAAATTTATATTTGATGATTAATTATATTACGGTAAAATAGAGTACACCGATTTAAATTGGGGCGAAGACATGCTTCATTTTTTTGATAAAATTTGAGGCTATGATTTATATGCTTAAGAATCCAGAACCTTTTAATTTCCTTGCTCCAATAAGTTTTATTTACAGCTTTTCTAATAAAGATTGAATTTTATTTTCTATTTTACTTTGTATTTCTGCTAGTAAATTTTGAGCCAAATCAATATTTTCGCTTTCTACCATTAACCTTATTATCGGTTCGGTCCCGGATTGACGTATTACAACTCTTACTTTTTTAGCGTAGCGTTCTTGGTAGAACTTGCTAATTTCCTCAATTTCTTTACCTCGTAAGGTTGTAAATTTGTGATAATATTTGTGATCGTAGCGAATATTATGAGTAAATTGTGGTACCGGTACAAATTTATTTAGTACCTTACTTATAGGGGTTTGTGCTTGCTTATACATAGCAAGAACCCCAAGGGCGGCCTTAATACCATCTCCTGTTGCTTGATTTGTCCCAATAATAATATGTCCGGATTGTTCTCCTCCTAAATTACAACCTAGCGTAGCCATTTTTTCTGCTACATATTTGTCCCCAACATTGGTCCGTATAAGGTCTATTCCAATTGTTTTTAAATATAACTCTAATCCCATATTTGACATGATAGTAGTAGTTACTAAGTTATTTTGTAACAAGTTGTTTTCTAGTAAATATTGGGCTAAAGCTGCGATTATTTGGTCTCCATCTATTACTTGTCCATTTTCATCTATTATTAGAACTCTATCGGCATCCCCGTCTAATGCGATTCCGAGATCTGCTTTATGTTCTAATACTTTCTGGGTTAGCAGCTGCGGATCCATAACACCGCATTTATCGTTAATATTAAATCCGCTAGGGCTGGTTCCGCATGTAATAACCTTGGCTCCCAATTCATGAAATACTTTCGGGGCAATATCATAAGCTGCTCCATTAGCACAGTCGACTACTAATTTTATTCCTTCTAATTTTAGATTAGGTGGAAATGAGTATTTTACGTGTTCGATATAACGTCCACGTGCATCAATTAGTTTTAGTGCCTTTCCTAAATCGTTATATTCTGCTACATATCCGGATAATTCAGTATGCATTAATTCTTCAATTTTCTTTTCTAGTTCGGAAGAAATTTTATGACCTGATGATTGAAAAAATTTAACTCCATTATCGTAATATGGATTATGTGAAGCTGAGATCATCATTCCAAGATCCGCTCGCAAACTTCTGACCATCATTGATATTGCTGGGGTAGGCATGGGTCCTATTAATACTACATTCACACCCATGGAAATAAACCCCGAAGTTAATGCGGATTCTAGCATATAACCTGATAACCTAGTATCCTTTCCTATCACTATAGTTGCTTTCTTTCCAAGGAAGTCACAACCTATAGAGGTTGCTCTTGCCAATTTTATCATGGTTTCTGGAGTGATAATGCCGGTATTACTTCTCCCTCTTATTCCATCTGTACCAAAATACTTTTTTAGCATGATTATTTCCTTTGCGTTTTATGCAAATTTTGTTTAAACTGCAGCAGTTTACACCATTTTTAATAAAGAGTACAATTGTTTTCATGGATCACAAGGTTTTTTTTACAGATTCGGAATATAGTACCCATTTGGTAGCAGCTAAAATGATAAAGCAATTTGCTCGAGATACAATTAGCTGTAGTAAACTAAAAACCTTTTTGCCCCATGGTAGTGTGCTGCTTATTAAAACTAATCTTATAGGCCTTACTGATCAAATTATTGAATCGGTTGCTCAAAAGAAAAAAGATTATAAGGCGATAATTGGTTTGGTGGATTCCGAGCCTTGTATAGCCCTGGTTGATGTTAATTTGTTAAACGATTCTTCTCTCGATATTAATTTATTTTATGATAATATCGATCCAAAATGGTCGTGTTGTACTCTAGATTCATTTGAGCTTAAGCTATTAAATAGTAATTCCAAAGTGGTTTCTTTTGGTCAGGAAATACAAAAGATGTTACGAGAAGACGCCATTAATAAGGGGGTATATTTAGAAGACCCAGATACTACATATTTATCATATGATACTACCTTTGGAAAGGATGTATTGATCGAACCCAATGTCTATTTTGGCCCCAAGGTTAGAATAGATAATAATGTTCATATTAGAGCCTTTTCTTATTTAGAAGGGGTAGAAATAGAGAGAGAATCTAAAATAGGACCTTTTGTCAGGATAAGAGGCGAGACTAAGATAGAAAGTAATGTAAAAATAGGAAATTTTGTAGAAATAAAAAATTCTACTTTCGGTACTGGTTCAAAAGCCTCTCATTTATCTTATATAGGGGATGCTACAATTGGCAGTAACGTAAACATAGGTGCTGGGGTAGTCACTTGTAATTATGATGGTTTGAAAAAGCATAAAACAATAATCAAAAATAACAGTTTTATTGGCTCCAATAGTTCTTTAATATCACCTATTACAATTGGCTGTAATGCACTTATAGGAGCTAGTTCCTTTATCAATAAAGATGTTCCCGACGATACTTTTGCTATTGGTCGGAGTCAACAACTTATGAAACCTAATAGGAGAAAATAAATATGTGCGGTATCATAGCTGGGGTTACTAATAATAATATTAATATATTACCTATGTTAGTAAGTGGTCTTGAGAAATTGGAATATAGGGGATATGATAGTGCTGGGCTTGCTGTGATACAAAATAATCAAATACATTTAGTTAAGACTGTCGGCAAAGTCTTAGAATTAAAAAAGCTTTTATCCCAGAAAAAATTAGAGAGTAATATAGGAATTGGTCATACAAGGTGGGCAACACATGGAGTACCAAGTGTAGTCAATGCTCATCCACATACAACTGATAGGATAGCAATAGTCCATAATGGAATTATTGAGAATTATAAAGAACTAAAGCAAGAATTACAGGGTTTAGGATATGGATTTAAATCTGAAACTGATACGGAAGTTGTTGCTAATCTACTTGATCACTATTTTTCCCTAAATAATAACCATATAGAAGCTTCTAGGCAGACTATTGCAAGATTGGAAGGGTCATTTTCTTTATTATTTATGTTTCATGATACTGAGTTGTTATTCGCGACTTGTAAAAAAACTCCTTTAATTCTAGGTTTAGCAGAAGATGCTACTTACATTGCTTCAGATATAGTAGCTTTTGGTAATAATGTAGGTGATGTAGTGTATTTTGAGGATGAGGACGCAGTTTTAATTAGGCTAGATTCATATCAGATTTTTGATAAAAATGGTAATCCAGTTGAGCGTGCTGTTAAAAAATCTTCATTAATAGAAGAAGTGTCTAAAAAAGATTTCCCGCATTTCATGCTTAAAGAAATATACGAACAGCCAATAGTACTTGAAAAGGCCATAGATAAATATCTAAGAACAGATGAATTAAGTAAAATAAAGATAGATTGGCAAAATATTGAACATATAAAAATTTTAGCTTGCGGTACTGCTTATTATTCAGGGTTAGTTGCTAAATACTGGTTAGAAGAATTAACTAACATTGCAGTAGATTTAGAAATTGCATCAGAGTTTAGATATCGTACTGTTGCTAAGAAAAAAAACGAAGTTACAATTGTAATTTCTCAATCAGGAGAAACTTTAGATACCTTAGAGGCTTTAAAATATGCAAAAGCTAACGGCCAAGCTATTATTTCAATTGTGAATACAGAAAATAGTTCAATTGGCCGCGCATCTGATTATGTATTACCGATAATGGTGGGTCCTGAAATAGGAGTTGCTTCTACTAAAGCATTTTTGGGACAATTAATGGTTATTGTCGCGTTAGGATTAAATATAGGTCTGAAGAACCACAATATTTCTGATAATAAGTTTCAAGAGTTAAAAGCTTTATTATTAACTGTACCTAGTATGATTACAAAAATTTTGTCACAAAGTGACAAAATAAGAAGTGCCGCTATGCAGATTAAAGATTTTCCTAGTGTATTGTTTATTGGAAGGGGTAATTTATATCCTATTGCTCTTGAAGGGTCGCTAAAATTAAAAGAATTATCGTATATACATGCTGAAGGTTATGCCGGAGGTGAACTAAAACATGGTCCTATTTCTTTAATTGACAGTAACATGCCGATAGTTGCGCTAATGCCTAATGGTAGTTTATTCGAAAAAATGTTTTCAAATTTACAAGAATTAGGTGCTAGAGGGGGTAAATTGTTAACTATTGTCGGTTCAAGTAATGTAAGAGAAGTAATAGATTCATCATCTTGGGTTCTAGAAATACCTGATTGCGAAGAATTTATTGCTCCGATGGTTTATGCTATACCTATGCAGCTGCTTGCATATTATACTGCTGATTTAAAAGGAAATGATATAGATCAACCACGTAACTTGGCTAAAAGCGTTACTGTAGAATAGTTAGATTTTTACTGAGGGTAGCCTTGTGAGTATAGGAAACCCCTATTGTAAAAAGAAAAAACCTTTTTGGTAAATCTCAATTTATCTCCATGGAGATTATTTTTCTGAGGAATAATATAGAAATCCGCTATTAATCGTTTTTCTCTGTTTTGAGTTTTATTATTACGTAGAAAAGTAAACGATAAATTAGAGGTAGTTTAAGAGAAGATCAACAAATTCAAATTCTGTAAAAAATATAAGGTGTAACTTTTCTTGCCAATCTCGTATAATAATAAATCATGTAGAGTGCTTTCCGAATTGTAGAACTGAAATTGCCCAAGTATAACATAATCAATTAGCCTCCTTTCCCTGGTTTTAGACCATAAAGTAAAAATGCAACGGAAAGTATGATCAATAAATATTAATGTAAAATAAAATCTAATTTATTACCTATCATTATATCAATATTTGCATGGGGAGGAATATTTACCAGTTCTGTGCTAAGAATAATATTTTCCGAGGGGGCAAGTTTGATATTATTATGGTTCTCAATTCTGGAATTTATTATCCTATTGGTTTTATCAAATATTCTAATTCTGATTAAAGGGACTTTGACGCTTTTACTAGATAAATTGGTTACTTTATAATTAATTATTGTTTTATCAAGGTGCTGGTAAGGGCGGACATCGCTAATAACTAAATTTTGGTTATTTAAAATAGAGGGCAGGACAAAACTATCCTGAAATAGAATTGTAACCATAAAGATAATCATACTTATTAGTAATATTGGCAAACCGTATAATAAATGCCCTGGAACTTTTATCGGTAATAGCACTGGTAAATTTATCCCATTACCAAGAAGAGGAGTTTTTGTAGATACTAATTCTACTTTCGGTTCAATTTTCACTTGCCCTAAAGGTTTTTGATGCCAAATGTGGAAGCATTTTGAACATTTTACTTTTCTGCCATTTTTACCTATTTGTTCAGCAGTTACGGTGAATCTGGTCTCACATCCCGGACAGGTAATATACATAACTTTGTTATTTTTTTAAAATTTATTTCCTTATTTATAAAAACAATTTACCTTAACAAAAAATAAAGTTATTTGTTGTGTGGTTCAACTTTTATTTAGGGTCAATAATGCGAGATTATATTAAAGCAATAGAAGAACTTTGGCAAATAAGAGATTCGTTAAATACCGGAAATGATAAATATACCAATGAAAAAAAAATTATTGATGAAATAATTTTTCAGCTTGGCGAAGGAAAAATAGTTGTCTGTGAAAAAATCACGGGACAGTGGTGCGTTAACGAATGGGTAAAAAAAGCCATTTTGCTAAATTTCAAACTTTCTGAAATGAAACTTTATGACGGCAATTGTATGAAATGGTATGATAAAGTTGATCCGCAGTTTCTGAATTTTTCCCAAGGTATATTTGAGCAAAAGGGATTCCGTATCGTTCCCGGTGCTTTTATTCGCCAAGGAGCTTATATAGGCAAAAATGCGGTGGTAATGCCTTCTTTTATAAATATTGGTGCTTACGTTGGAGATAATACTATGATAGATAGCTGGGCAACTATTGGCTCTTGTGCCTATATTGGTAATAATTGTCATATCTCCAGTGGAGCTGGAATTGGGGGGGTGTTAGAACCTTTACAGGCAAAACCTGTAATCATCGAAGATAATTGCTTTGTTGGTGCTGGTTCGCAAATTGTAGAAGGAATGATTCTAGAAGAAGGAGCGGTAATTAGTACCGGGGTTTTTATTGGTTCGTCAACAAAAATTATTAATCGTAATACCGGCGATATAATTTATGGTAGAATCCCTGCTTATTCAGTAGTTGTACCTGGAGTACTTCCATCTTCTAAAAAGGACTTGCCAGGGATTTATTGCGCAGTTATTGTAAAGCAGGTTGATAAAAAGACGAGAGAAAAAACGAGTCTTAATGAATTACTAAGAGATTAATTGTATGGCTATAGAACAGGTTTTAGAAACTCTTGCTAAATTAGTTAGTTTTAGATCGGTTACCCCTTATAGTAGTGGATCACTAGAATATATTGCTAAATTATTAACTAATTCTGGCTTTTCGTGTGATATTCAAGTTTTTGGAGAAAAAGAAGAAGAGAAAACTACAAATTTATATGCAAGATATGGAGATTGCAGTCCTAATATATGTTTTGCCGGTCATATAGATGTCGTACCGCCGCTAAATGAAAACTTATGGGATTATAACCCTTTCGAGTTGAAAGTTATAGGAGAAAAAGTATATGGTCGTGGCACTGTTGATATGAAAGGTGCAATTGCTTGTGGGATAGTATCAGCCTTAAATTATTTAAAAATTCAACCAAACCCGAAAGGCTCTATCAGTTTTCTGTTAACTAGCGATGAAGAAGGTTGTGCAAAATACGGTACAAAACCTATGCTTGAATATCTGGCTAAGAAAGGAGAAAAAATTGATTTTTCTATCTTAGGAGAACCAACCGCTAGATCTCACTTCGGAGATACTATAGCTATAGGTCGCCGCGGGAGTGTCAATTTTGTGCTAAAGATTGTAGGCAAACAAGGACATGTAGCATATCCGCATACCGCAATTAACCCCATTACTAGTGCGGTAAAAATTGCTGCTGATTTAATGAATATAAATTTCGACAATGGATCTGAATTTTTCGAAAAAACGAATTTAGAAATCACATCCTTTGATGTAGGGAATAATGTAGTTAATATTATTCCAGAGCAAGCTACCTTAAGATTTAATATTCGGTTTAATGATTTGCATAGTGCTAAATCCATATTCGGAATCGTACTAGATGTAGTATCAAAACATGAAGTGATATTTGATTTGCAATATGAGTCATCAGCTGAATCTTTTGTACAAAAGTACTCTGACAAAATGAAAAAATTTACTGCTATAGTGCAAAACCAATGTCAGGTTCCACCGAAAATAGATACAAATGGAGGTACTTCTGATGCTCGTTTTATTCATAAATATTCGGAGATTGTGGAATTTGGTCTAAGCTTTGATCAAGCGCATAAAATTAACGAACACACCCAAATTAGTGATTTACAAAGTTTATATAACGTGTATTATGATTCCTTAGTTGAATTCTTACAAAAATAGCTAGATTTTTACGGCTAACCCGAATTCATAATGCGGATGTGGCGGAACTGGTAGACGCGCTAGATTTAGGTTCTAGTACCGCAAGGTGTGGGGGTTCAAGTCCCTCCATCCGTACCAAGTTTGCAAATTTTTATATCAATTTTTCACTAAATCTTTAGGTTAAATATGAATATTACCGAAATAAAAAATGATAAAACTGATCTTCACCTTAAAGTTAATATTCCATCAAAAGAGATCAGTGCTGAAATTGAAAAAGAGCTAGCTAGGTTGTCTAAAGATGCAAAAATTGACGGTTTTCGTGTAGGTAAAGTCCCTACTTCTTTTTTAAAGAAAAAATATGGAGATTCCCTCCGAGCAGAAGCTGTAAAAAATAAGATTGTTAAGGCAATAGGTGATATCACAAAAGACAGGAACTTAAGGGTACTTATGGAACCTGAAATTGAGGATATAATAGATGAGGAAAGTAAAGATCTGGAGTTTACCTTAAAGTATCAGTTGTTTCCAGAAGTTATTATACCGGATTTTAAATATCGCTATTGAAAAACCAGTTTTAGAATTGAAAGATAAAGATATAGATGAACAGCTGGAAAAGCTAGTTAGTGCTTCGAAAGAATACAAAAAAATAAATACATCTAAGGTTAAAAAAGGAGATCAGGTAACTATAGATGCAATTGGATATGTAGATGGTAAAGCCTTTGCTGGCGGGAAATTAACTGCTCATAAGCTTGTCCTTGGTAGTGGGGTTTTTATTCCGGGATTTGAAGACCAGTTAATTGGAGCTAAAACTGGGGATGATATATCGGTAAAGGTGGATTTTCCTAAGGATTACCATGAAAAAACCCTTGCCGGTAAACCTTCCGAGTTTAAAGTTAAAATCTTAGAGATCCATAGTGAAAGTGAAGTTAAACTTGACGATGAATTTGCTAAAAAACTCAATTTTGAAAATTTAGAGAAGTTAAGAGGACAAATTGCAAAAAATATGCAAGAAGTTTATGAAGAGCCAATAAAAACCATGATGAAAATGGCTCTTTTCGATAAACTGGAAAATATGCTAAAATTTGATGTACCAAAAACTTTACTTGATAAGGAAATTAAGATTTTAGAAAAACAGGCTGCCGAAGTAGAAGATAAAGAATTAGAAGAAAACTCGTCAAAAGATAAGGAAACTTATTTTGCAAAATTGGCACTACGGAGAGTTAAACTTGGCTTAATGCTTGCAGAGTATGTTAAGATTCATAAGTTAGAAATTGAGAAAACGGACATTCAAAAAGTAATTATGGATCAAGCAAAAAATTTTCCGGGTAGAGAAAATGAGATTATTGATTTTTACCTGAAACACCCTAAGGCTTTAGAATCTTTAAAGGGACCGGTTTTGGAAGATAAAGCGGTAAAAACTATTTTTGAAAAAGAAGTAAAATTACTTGAAAAATCTTATAGCAAGGACAAGCTGGAAAAACTCCTCGCAAAAAATGCTAATGATCATTTACCTGAA
>Ga0194123_10002942_pt1 | contig 21276 bp, 20 predicted proteins | sample TA2MahsurfametaG_5_FD_155479 | JGI IMG/M metagenome (GOLD analysis project Ga0194123, IMG submission 155479) | Freshwater microbial communities from Lake Tanganyika, Tanzania - TA2015023 Mahale A surface | ecosystem: Environmental > Aquatic > Freshwater > Lake | place: Tanzania: Lake Tanganyika... | reverse complement strand
GGCACAGGCCGGCGCGCGCAGCCCCAGCGTTGCCGACGGCGAAGCGGATGAGCCGAACGACCCGCTGGCCGCGCTCGAGTCGCCGGAGCCCGAGGCGCAGGCCGCGTTCGAGCGCGCCTGGGCGATCTCCATCTTCCGGGAGGCATGCGAGGAAGTCGAGACGATCTGCAACGCCGACGGCGAGGGCGCGATGTGGATCGTGTTCAAGCGGCACTTCCTCGACGGGATGCCCTACACGCTGCTGGTCGACGAGACCGGCTACGAACCCGCGCGCGCCGCGGTGGTGGCCCGCACCGTGGCAAACCGCGTGCGCGCCGCGCTCCGGCGGCTGATCGCCCGTGACGGCATCCCCGCCGACGAGGTGGAGAAGGAACTCGCCCGCATTGCCGCGCTGATGGATGGCGATGAGTGACCCACGCCCCGGCGCGCAGCGCACGGCACGGGCGTTCCGGAAGGTCGTCGGACTGCCATCCCCGGAAACACCGGGACTTCTCCGGAGAATCGCCAGGGTGGCCCCCACGCTGGCGTTTCCCGGTGCGATCGCCCTGATTCTGGCACTCGCCCCGTCGGAGCGCCAGGTTGCGGCCTCTCTTGGGGTCCGAGCCCTTCCGGAGCATCCAGGAGAACCCATGAAGTTCGATCGCACGCGCATCGCCGCCGCCACCGCCGTCATCACCGCCGCCCTGCCTCACTGCGCCGTCGCGCAATCCGCATATCGCGATGCCGTGATGGCATCGTCCCCATCCGGGTACTGGCGGTTCGAGGAGTCGACGGGCCCTGTGCTCAACGAGGTCGGCACCGGCCTCGCCGGCACGCCCGCCGGAACGATCGCGCGGACCGAGGCGTCCGCGTCAGCCGAGCTCGGCAACGCGTTCCGATTCAGCGGCGGGTATGTCACGGTGCCCTTTCACCAGGGAATCGCACGCGGTCCCGAATACACGGTTGAGCTGTGGATGAAGCGCGATCCCGCGCAGACGACCTTCGGGTTCGCGCTGTCCAGCGGCAACGACATCACGACCGGAAGCATGAAGTTCGTGATGAAGCCGACCGAGCCTGACTGCACGCTCATCATGGCCAACGGCCAGTTCGCGAACGCCAAGTGGTATCCGTACACGGCGGCACAGACGCTGCAATGGCACCACTACGCCTTTGTCTACAGCCGATCGAATGACTACTGCCGCATGTACGTGGATGGCGCCATCGTGGACGAGAAGCCGATCCGCGTGCCGTTCGCGACGAACGAGCGACCGCTGGTGATGGGGAGGCACGACAACAACGGCTCGTTCACCTACAACTACGTCGGCTGGATCGACGAGGTCGCCGTGTACCCACGAGCCCTCGACGCCGCGGAGATCCGAAGCCACGTCTGCGCCGCGGACATCGCCGACAGCCTCTGCTGCCGCGCCGACCTCAACCAGGACGGCCGCACCGACGGCGGCGACCTTGGCATCCTGCTCGGCTTCTGGGGCACGGGTTCCGAGGTCTTCCCCGCAGCAGACATCAACGGCAGCGGGCTCGTCGATGGCGGCGACCTCTCGCTGCTGCTTGCCTCGTGGGTGCACTGCCCGGGCTGAGTCCGTCCCCGCGTATATTCCCCGCATGCGCACCACCATCGCCGCGTCCGCCGCGGCCGTCGTCGCGGCGTCGATGCTCGCTGCCTCGTCCGCGGTGAACGCGCCGCCGGCGGTTCTGCCCAGGGACCAGCGCATGCGGTGGTGGCGCGATGCGCGCTTCGGGATGTTCATCCACTTCGGGCTGTACTCCGCCCCCGGCGGCACCTGGGACGGGAAGCCCGTGGGCGGAGTCGGAGAGTGGCTGCTGCTGAACGCCAGGATCGACCCGATCGCCTACGAGAAGGCGCTCGTGCCGCAGTTCAACCCGGTGAAGTTCGACGCCGGGGAATGGGCGCGCATCGCCAAGGACGCGGGCATGGGCTACGTGGTCATCACCACCAAGCACCACGACGGCTTCGCGCTCTGGGACAGCGCCGTGAGCGACTACGACGTGATGGCCACGCCGTTCCGGCGCGACATCATGCGCGAGCTGTCGGATGCCGTGCGCGCCGAGGGCCTGCGCATGTGCTGGTACCACTCGATCATGGACTGGCACCACCCGGACTACCAGCCCAGGCGGGAGTGGGACAGGCGCCCGGTGGATCCGCAGAGTTTCCCGCGCTACGTGGACTACATGCATGCGCAGCTGCGCGAGCTGCTGACCAGGTACGGCGACATCGGCATCCTGTGGTTCGACGGCGAGTGGGAAGGCACCTGGAACCACGATTGGGGCAAGAAGACCGACGACCTCGTGCGGTCGCTGCAGCCGGGCATCATCGTGAACAACCGCGTCGACAGCGGGCGCGCCGGCATGGAGGGCTTCACTGCCGACGAGCACGCACGCGGCGACTACGGCACCCCCGAGCAGACGATCCCCCCGAACGGCATGCCCGGCAAGGACTGGGAGACGTGCATGACCATGAACGACACGTGGGGGTACAAGTCGGCCGACGGCAACTGGAAGAGCGCGCAGACGATGATCCGCATGCTCTGCGACATCGCGTCCAAGGGCGGCAACTTCCTGCTGAACGTCGGCCCGAAGGGCGATGGGACGATCCCGGAGGAGTCGGTCGCGCGCCTGCGCCGCATCGGCGAGTGGATGAAGGTGAACGGCGAGGCGATCCACGGCACGCAGGCGTCGCCGTTCCCGCGCAAGTTCCCGTGGGGGCGAGTGACCACGAAGCACCCCTTCCGGAGCGGTGCGCAGGCCACCACGCTCTACCTCCACGTGTTCGAATGGCCCGCCTCGGGCAGCATCCGGCTCGATGGCATCTCGAACGAGCCCGCCGGCACCGTGCGCGTCCTCGGCGCGCCCGCACGCACGCCCGCGGCGCACCGGGAAGGGAGCGCCATCGTGATCGATGGCATCGGCAGCGCGGCCGTCGACGGCGACTGCACGGTCATCGCCGTGGACATCGCCGGCGTGCCGGCGGTCGAGCCGTTCCGCGTGCGGCCCGCGGCCGACGGCACCATCGCCTGCACGGCCGCGGACGCCGTGGTCACCGGCAGCATCCAGTACGAGGACCGCTTCGCGAACCTCGGCTGGTGGCGCGACCTCGCGAGCAGCGCATCGTGGCCAATCGAGCTGCCCGAGCGGCGGACCTTCGACGCGACCATCGAGTACGCGGCCGACTCCTGCTGTGCGGGCGACCTCTCCGTGTCCGTCATGCAGGACGGGAAGGAGTTGTTCCCCGGCCGCGTGCAGCTGCAGCCGCGCGCGGGCTGGGGAGACTTCGCCACCGTTCCCATCGGCCGCTACGTGCTGCCGGCGGGAAGGTCCGAGATCAAGGTGAAGGCCGCCAGCAAGAACGGCGACTCGTTCGTCAACCTGCGGCGCATCGACCTCAAGCCCGTGAGGTGAGCGCGGCGGCGGGTAGCCTGTTCGCCCCATGCCAACGTTCAAGCTCAACGGCGCGGAAGTCGAACTGGTCCCGCAGGAACGCGACTCGTTCTCGTGGCTTGCATCGCAGGTGTACCGGCGCATCCACGAGGGACCGCCGCTGCCGGCGATCCTCACGGTGTTCGCGCACGAGGGAATCACGACGCAAGGCCTCGCTCCCACGGACCACCGCATCCAGGCGATCCTGTGGACGCTATGGCAGCTCGGCATCGGCGCGGCAACCGTGGAGGGCGAGGGCACCGCGCGGCAGGCCAAGTGGGAGCGCGGCCAGCACGAGAACATCGACGGCAAGCCCGTGCAGGACCTCTTCGCGGAGGAGTGCCTCAAGGACGGCCGCGCGCTTGCCTGCGGGCTGATGGTGGCCGCCGCACGCAAGCTCCGGATCAACGGCAACGACGTCGACGTGAAGATCAGCAACCTCGAGCTCCTCACGGCCCAGGCCGCCGAGGTGGAGAAGCGGCGCAAGGACCCGTCGCACGACCCGGCGATGGCCGCCGCGGCCTACGTGGCCGAGCTGCTCTCGGGCGGCTCCGACCAGAACGACCTGCGCCTGCGTGCCGCCGTCGAGATCGCGGCGGACCTCGGCATCCGCTCGATGCTGGTGGACGCGCCCACGCGGCAGCTGCGGATCGACGGCTTCAACGAGCAGGCCGCGCTCGCCGCGGCGTTCTTCCAGAACGCGCCGCCCGAGCAGCTCAAGGCGGCACTCACACGGGTGCAGACGCTGAACCGGATGGCCGAGGACCAGTCCCGGATGATCGCGCAGCAGGCAGCCGGCGCAGGCCCCAAGGCCAAGGTCGCGCAGGCCATGGTGTCGCCGGGTTCGGCGGCGCCCGGCTCGGCCGCTTCCCGCGGCACGCCGAACGGGCCGTCGTTCAAGCCCCGCCGAAGGGCCTGAGCCGGACCGATATCGGCCCGCACAGCCCGCACCACCCGAGCGATCGGGCGGATTCCCCGTGAATCCGCCTCACGCGAACCTTGACCGCCGGGCCGCGGAATCGACCGTGCAGGTGGCCCTGCGTGGCGTTCATGTGTGGACCGCCACGCAGGGTCAAAGGGTGTGAGGGAGGGACGAGGGATGTGCGACCGAATGAGCGATGGATCGACCGGACACGACGGCATCGCGCCCTCCGGCGAGACCAGGCCGATCCGCCTTGCGCGGGTCGAGTTCCGCACCCCGATCGCGAGCCATGCCGACCTCTACCGTGCGCTGCTCGGGGACATCCCCGGCATCTCGGTGGTGGACGGGCCGCTCCTGGAGGGATGCGTTGCCGATGCGGTGATCGCACCGACCAACAGCTTCGGCTACCTCGACGCGGGGATCGACGGCGCGTTCGCGCGCCGGTTCGGGCGCCGCCTGCAACGCTCACTCCAGGAGCGGATCGGAACGGAATTCGACGCGGAGATACCCGTCGGCGATGCCGTCGTCATCCCCACCGGTGACCTCACGCTGCCCTTCGTGGTGGCTGCGCCAGCGACCAACCTGCCCGACACGATCGCCGCCGAGCCGATGATCTACCGATCCCTCCTCGCCGCGTTGCGCGTCATCGACGCCTGGAACGCGGCCGACGAGGGGCCGATCATCGAGTCGGCGATCATGCCGGACATCGCGCGCATCGTGCACGGCTGGGATGCCGACCGGCTGGTGCTGCAGCTGCGCGAGGCGATGCTCTGGTGGCGGCGCGAATCGGACGCCATGATCCGCCGGTCGCGCGCGGCCTGAGGCCGCTCACGCCGCGGCGATCACGGGCATCGGCGCGCCGATCGACGCGCACACGGCACGCAGCAGCTCCGCCTCCTCGACCGTCGTCACGCCGTCGGCGCAGACGCACGCGACGCATGCGTCCACGGTGCGGCGCCGCAGGGCGGCACCCGATCCCGCGATGGCGCGCAGCGACGCATCCAGCGAATCGAGCGAGCAACGGTCCGGGGCCAGCGGTCGCGCGCCGAGGCGGCCATCGCCGGCTGCGGCCGCCGACCATGCGCGACACGCGGCCGGCGCGTCGCGGGCGCCGCTCCACGCCAGCACGCTGGCCACGAGCGAGACATCGTCGTCGGTGGCACGGCGCGACGGATGCGGCGCGGCGGACCGCCCCTCCACCGCATGGCGGAGAAGCACGCGCACCGTCCACTCGAGGCGATCCACCTCGCCGTCCGCGGCGATGAGCTGCGCGAGGGTCGTCCGGAACGCGGCGTACTGGGCGGGCGACAGCGCCGCAAGCGAAGCGGCGGCAAGCTCAAGGAGCGGCAGCCGATCCACCGGCCGGAGCGCGCCGCGAGCGGCAAGCCGCTCGGTCTCCGCTGCGAGCTTCGGGTCCGAGGCACGGATCGCGGCGAGCTGCACGGCCCGTGCGGCGGATCGATCCTGGAGAAGGGCCGCGCACACCACGGCGCGCGCGGAGAACGGGTCGCGCGCGGCCTCCACCAGCACGGATGAGGCATCGGCCAGGAGCGCCTGCGCGCGCGCGACCGACTCCGGTGACAGCGTCCCCATGGAGTCGCGCGATGCCCGGACCGCGGCGGCGTGGATGGGCGGCTCGCCCGCGGTGCGTCCGGGGGCGGACGCGGCAGCGCTGCCGGCCGCAAGCCCCGCGACCGGCGTCGGCATGGGCGGAGCGGTCGGTGCCGGGCGTGATGCGGCGGCGGGCAGGCCCGGCGTCGCACTTGCGGCGGCGATCGACGCCCGTGCCCCTCGAATGCGGCGGATGCGCTCAGCGAGCGGCGGATGCGTCGCAAAGAGCGAGGCGATGCCGTTGGCAAACAGGAAGTGGCTGAACTCCGCGGCGGCAGGCGCCGAAAGCCGGCTGCCGGCGGCGCCTGCGATCTTCTCGAGTGCCCCGGCGATGCCCTCCGGGTTGCGCGTGTACTGCACGGCGCTGGCATCGGCCAGGTACTCGCGCTGCCGGCTGACGGCCGCCTGGATCAGGCGGCCGAAGAAGTAGCCCACGATGCCCACGATGAAGAGCCCCACGCCGAGCGCGGCAACCGCGGCGCGGCCGTCGTTCTTGCCTCGCGACGGACGCGAACCGCGCATCGACTGGATGAGGATCCTGCCCACGATGGACACCGCGAAGATGCCGCCGAGCCAGCCGACCAGCCGCATGTTGAGCCGCATGTCCCGGTGGAACACGTGGCTGAACTCGTGCGCCATCACGCCCTGCAGCTCGTCGCGAGAGAGCAGCTCGATGCAGCCGCGCGTCACGCCGATCACCGCATCCTTCTCGGAGTTCCCCGCCGCGAACGCGTTGATGGAGGCATCGTCCATCAGGTAGACGGGCGGAACGCGAAGGCCGCTGGCGATGGCCATCTCCTCCACGACGTTGAGCACGCGGCGCTCCGAGGGATCCCCCGTCCCGGGGTCGATCAACCGCCCACCGAGCGCCTCGGCCACGGCGCGGCCGCCATGGGACATCTGCGCGAACTTCACCGCCGTCCCGATGCCGACCACGGCAAGCACGCCGGCCGCGCTCAGCAGGAACGCTCGCGGGTCGGCCAGCTGCCCGCGGAACACCGTGGCCGACACCAGGAGGTGCACGCTGACGACCGTCGCCGCCACGCCCACGGCGAAGAGGATCACCAGCAGCGACGTGTTCCGCTTGGCGCGTTCCTGGCTCTCGAAGAAGTCCACCGTTCCTCCTCAGCCCGCCCGCGGCGGTGGCGCCGATGCGAAGTCGACCTGCGGCACGGCCCGAGCATGGTCCTCGGCCTCGAACAGCCCCGCAGGCAGGAACGAGAAGAGCCGTGCCACCAGCAGGTCGGGGAACACGGCAAGCCGCGTGTTGTAGGTCATCACGGCGTCGTTGTACGCCTGCCGCGCGAAGGCGATCCGGTTCTCCGTGGAGACGAGCTCCTCCTGCAGCTGCAGCGCCGAGGAGTTCGCCTTCAGGTCCGGGTAGCGCTCCATCACGATCATCAGGCGGGACAGCGCCGACTGCAGGCCAGCCTCGGCGGCGGCGAGCGTTGCGGTGGCCGCGGCATCGCCGGGGATCGCGGCCGCGGCCGCCTGCGCGGACACCGCCGCGGCGCGGGCCTTGGTGACTCCCTCGAGCGTCTCGCGCTCGTGCGCCATGGCACCCTTCACGGCGGCGACCAGGTTCGGGACGAGGTCATGCCGGCGGCGCAGCTGCACGTCGATCTGCGCGAACCCGTTCTGGACGCGGACGCGCCAGGAGACGAGGGCGTTGTAGATGGCCATCAGCCAGATGCCGAGGAGAGCGATCGCCAGCACCGCCACCCCGAGGGCGACGAGGGGCGCCGGCACCTCCGCAAGCTGCACGTGCGTCGTCATGCGGGTAGTTCTAGCATCGCCGGCATGCAGCGGGCACCCGTCATCCTGGTCAACGGGTTCGAGCCCTTCGGCGGCAGCCCGGTCAACCCCTCCGAGGTGCTGGTGCGGGCGCTGGGAGCGAACGGTTCCGGCAGAGCGTCGGTGGTGGCCGCGGTGCTGCCAGTGGTGGGCGGCCGGGACGGCGGGAGCGCCCGCGAGAGGCTTGATGCGCTCCTGGAGCTCCACCGCCCCGATGCATGCATCCTCTTCGGCGAGGCACACGTGCGCGGCGAGGTGAGCGTCGAGCGGGTCGCGGTGAACCTGCGCGACTACCGCATCGCCGACAACGCAGGTGTCGTGGTGACGGACGCACCGGTCGTGCCCGGGGCGCCGGACGCAAGGTTCGCCACGCTCCCGGTGCACGCGATCGTCGATGCGGTTCGTGCCGCGGGGGTCCCGGCGGGACACTCGATGACGGCAGGGACGTTTCTCTGCAACGAGGTGATGTTCCATGCGCTCGACCGCTCGTCGAGGAGCGGCGTACCGGGCATCGCCGGCTTCGTGCACCTGCCGCAGCTGGAGTCTCAGCACCGGATCCGTCCCTGCGATGCGCGGCCGATCACGGAGGCCGAGCTCCTCCTGGCCGGTCGGGCCGTGGTGGATGCAGTGATCGACGCGATGATTGACCGTGCTCTGCACGCCTGAGACACGGCGCCGCCGCCGCGGGCCAAGCGCGGGACGGTGCCGATGCGGTGGCTTTCAAAGGCGCATGCCGCTGGCACGTGCCAGGACATGCGCCCCACCCTGTGTGTGGAGGTCAGGGCGGTCTGCCGGAGCGGATGCAGTGATACGCTCCGACCACCGTGGTACGCCGGCCTGTGGCGCAGGTTCGGAAATCGCCTGATTTTCCCGAAGGAACGCACGCAGCCATGCTCGCACGCAGCGCATGCAACGATCGTCGGTTCGAGATCACGCTGGCCGATCCGGGCCGGCGAAACGCGCTGGGCACGGCGATGTTCGCGGCACTGCACGAGCGGCTGCTTGTGGCCGCGCTGGCTGCCGACGACAGGCTGCTCGCGGCGGATGGCCGCTGCATGGGCGCGGACATCGTCGTGATCCGCGGCGAGGGACATTCCTTCTGCTCGGGATTCGACCTCGGTGCATGCGTCGATCGCCCGGAGCTCCTGCGTTCGCTGGTGCTGGACCTCTCGCGCGCCGTGCAGTCGCTGCGCGCGCTGCCGGTGCCGGTGGTCGCCGAGGTGCGCGGCGCGGCGCTCGCGGGTGGATGCGCGCTGCTCTCGGGCTGTGACTTCGTGGTGGTCGCACCCGACGCGCAGGTCGGCTACCCGGTGCACCGGATCGGCGTGAGTCCCGTGGTCTCGATGCCGACGGTGCTTGCGAACGCCGGCGCGGGCGCGGCGCGCGCGGCGGCCGTCGGCGGGGCGATCCATGACGGCAGATCCGCGGTGAGGGCCGGGCTTGCCACGCACTGCGCCACCGACGCTTCCTCGCTGGCGGCGGAGGTCGAAGCCCTGCTCTCCAAGCTTGCGGCCAAGGGCCCGCAGGCCCTGCGAGCCACGAAGCGCTGGCTGAACGATCTGGACGGCTCCGGCGACGAGACCCGCACCCGCCACGCCGCCGAGGCCAGCGCCTCCGCCGCCGACGGCGAAGAGTTCGCCACGCTCCTGCGCACCTTCTGGGCCGCCCGCAAGTCAACTCCTGGTTCGCTTGGCACCAGTTGATTTCTCTGGAGAAGTCAATTGGTGCCAAACGAACCAGGAGCGGATCTCACGCCTCGCTGACGTCGTACGCCGCCGCATAGCCGCCGCCCTGCATGCGCAGGATCTGCCGCGCGATGTCGTTGGCGAGGGCGCTCGCGCCGAAGCGGAAGAGGTGCGGCGAGAGCCAGGCATCGCCGAGCGTCTCCTTGACCATCACCAGGTAGGCGATGGCCTGCTTCGCCGTGCGGATGCCGCCGGCCGGCTTCATGCCGATGCGGATGCCGGTCGCGAGGTGCGCGTCGCGGATCGCCTCGAGCATCACGAGCGTCACCGGCATGGTGGCCGCCGGCTGCACCTTGCCCGTGGATGTCTTGATGAAGACCTCGCCGTCGGCGGGCGCAGGCAACCCCGGCACGGAGCAGGACGCCTCGATGGCCAGGTCGCTCGCGCGGCGAACGTTGTCGAGCGTCTCGAGCTCACCGGTCTCGAGGATGATCTTGAGGTGGGCAGGCCGGCCCTTCGCGGGTTGCGCGCAGGCGGCCCGGGTCTCGCGGATCTCCTGGGCCACCTCGTCGAATCGGCCCGCGAGGAACGCCCCGCGGCTGATCACCATGTCGATCTCGTCCGCGCCCGCGGCGATGGCATCGGCACAGTCACGCAGCCGAACGTCGAGCGGGTACTGCGCGCTCGGGAAGCCCGTGGCCACCGCCGCCACCTTCACCCCGGTGCCGTCGAGTGCCTCGCGCGCCACGGGCACCATGGTCGGGTAGACGCAGACCGCGGCCACGGAGGGCACGGGCGGCTGCGGCGACGCATGCCCCGGCGGCACGTCGACGGGGTGCACCGCCTTGCGGCAGAGGCCGCGCACCTTCTCGGGGGTGTCCTTGCCCTCGAGCGTGGTGAGGTCGAGCATCGACATCGCGCAGCGCAGCGCCTGCTGCTTCGATGCCGCCTTGATGGAGCGCTTCGTGAACGACTCCGCGCGCCGCGCGGCCATGATGGCATCGACCGCACGCATCGACGGTCAGCCGCCGCGCGCCACGCGGAAGAGCTCGGGAACCGGGATCGCCTGGCGCAGGAGGAGAGCCTTGTCGCCGGCGTTTCCGTTCTCGATGTAGTAGATGAAGAGCATCTCGCCGCGCCCGTCGAGCACCCAGAGGGCTTCGTACGGCTTGGTATCCGGGCCGAGGCCCGTGTTCAGCGTGATGATGCTCGTGCCCTGCCCGCCCTGGTTGGCGGCGCCCGCGGCGAACGCGGCATTGCCCGGCAGGCGGCCGGCCTGCACGATGACGAGGGCCGCCAGCGCGAACGCCGAAGCCCACAGGAGCGCCGTCGCCAGCGCGTTGCCGTTGCCCTTCACGAAGCCGTGGTCATTGGTCTGCATGGTGAGCTCCTCGGTCAGCGGGTGCGAGCCGCCTGCATGGCGTCCTGGGTCATGTTGCGGTAGCCGAGCCCGACGAGCCGCTTCTGGTTCTCGTACCAGCTGACGGCGACGACCTCGTTGGTGGTCTCGTCGGTGATGTAGGCCACGCCCTGCACGATGCCGTTGATCGTGCCGCCGACCATGGTGTAGGTGCTGCGCGGACGCAGCTGCGCGACGGCAGCCGGCATGAACGTGACGGCGGCGAGCGCCACCAGCAGCCCGGCATTCAGGAAGATGAGCGGACGGATCGACTTGCGGGACATGGTGTTCTCCGGGGACTCGCGCGCGCCGCGGGCGCACGCACCGCGCGGACGCGGCTCCCGCAGGATACCCGCGTCAGGAACGCGGACCGCGCCGCACGACGCAATCGCCGACCTGGTGGTCGAGCACCAGCCGCCAGCGCTCGGCGTCGGCCAGCTCAAGCAGCGCCCGCTTGGTCAGCATGGTCTGGTAGGGCAGCATGTCGTAGCCGAGGCTCGCAGAAAGGTGCGCGTGGAAAATCGTCGGCATCACGTCGCCCGGGTAGCAGACCGTGCCCTCGAGGTCGCGCCAGACCACCACCTGGTGGCCCCACGTGTGGCCGGCCGCGGGCATCACCCGGACGCCGGCGACCACCTCGGCCTCGCCCTGGTGGAGCTCGACGCGGTCGGCGATCGGGTCGAGGTGCGTGCGAAGGTAGGTGCGCGTCATCGTGCTGCGGTTGGCAAGCGCGTCGTTCCACTCCTGCCGCTGCACGTGGATCCGCGCCTTGGGGAAGACCGGCTCGGGCGTGCCGTCCGCCGCAAGCCGCGTGAGGCCGCCTGCATGGTCGAAGTGGAGGTGCGTGACCACCACGTCGTCGATCGACGCCGGATCGACCCCGATCTCCGCGAGCGCATGCTCGATGGTGCGCACGCACCCGTCGGCCGCGCGCTCGAACTCGTAGATCGCCTGCTCCTTGTCGGTCCACTTGCCGCCGGCGCCGCACTCCACCAGCGTGCGCCGCACGCGTCCGCCGCCGCCCTCGCCCGCGCGCTCGAGGAGCACGCAGTTCATCGAGAGCGCGATGCGGTTGTCGGCATCCGGCGGAAGCCAGCGCGACCACATCGTGCGCGGGATCAGGCCGAACATGCCGCCGCCGTCGAGCCGGAACCCACCGGCGCGCAGGACGCGCCAGGTGGACGTTGCGAGTTCGCCGGGCATCGGTGGTTCCTGTCTCCGGGGCGGCGGGTCCGCGTCAGCTCTTCACGATCCGCGACCGACGGCGCGCCGGGGGCACGCGGTCCATGGCGTTGCGCGTGTCGACCACCAGCGTGGCGTTCTCCGCCAGCATCCCGTAGTCCACCGCATCGTGGTCCGTGAGGATGAGCACGCAGTCCATCGACCTCAGAACGTCCGGAGAGAGCGCGACGCTCTTCAGGTCGATGCGGTACTTGCGCATCGACGGGTACATCGGGATGTGCGGGTCGTGGTAGCAGACGTCGGCGCCGCGGTCGCGGAGCAGCTCGATGATCTCGGCGCTCGGGCTCTCGCGGGAGTCGTCGATGTTCTTCTTGTAGGCCACGCCGATCACGAGGACCTTGGAGCCCTTCATGCTCTTGCGGTCGTCGTTGAGCGCATGCTGGGTGCGGTCCACCACGTAGTGCGGCATGGCCGTGTTGACCTCGCCGGCGAGCTCGATGAAGCGGGTGCTGCGGCCGACCTCCTTGGCCTTCCACGTGAGGTAGAAGGGGTCGATCGGGATGCAGTGGCCGCCGAGGCCCGGGCCCGGGTAGAAGGGCATGAAGCCGAACGGCTTGGTGCTGGCCGCCGCCACCACCTCCCACACGTCGATGTTCATGTCGGTAAGCACCGTCTTCATCTCGTTGACGAGGGCGATGTTCACGGCACGGAAGATGTTCTCGAGGAGCTTCGCGGTCTCGGCGACCTCGGCGCTCGACACGAAGTGCGCCTTGCTCACCACGCGGCTGTACAGCGCGAAGGCAAGCTTGCCGGACACCTCGTCGGTGCCGCCGACGAGCTTGGGGATGACCGATGCCGAGAAGTCCGGGTTGCCCGGATCCTCGCGCTCGGGGCTGTAGGCGAGGAAGTAGTCCTCGTTGCGCTTCAGGCCGGTGGCATCGAGGATGGGGCCCATCTCGTCGCGCGTGGTGCCGGGGTACGTGGTGCTCTCGAGCGAGACCAGCTGGCCCTTGCGCAGCACCTTGGCCACGAGCTTGGTCGAGTCGAGCACGAACGACAGGTCCGGCTCCTTGTGGTGCCCGAGCGGGGTCGGCACGCAGATCAGGATGGCATCGGCCTTCTTCAGGTCCTCGGGGTTGGCGGTGCCCAGGAAGCCCTCGTTGGACTTGATGTAGTCGAAGAACGACTGGCCGAGGTGGTGGATGTACGGCTTCCCCGCCTTGATGTTGTCGATCTTGCGCTGGTCGATGTCGAAGCCGACGACCTTGTAGCCGGCCTTGAGGCAGGCGTGGGAGAGCGGCAGGCCGACGTAGCCCAGGCCGACGATGCCCACGGTGGCGGTCTTGGACTCGATCTTCTTGAGGAGTTCGGTGGCGATGGCGTTCATGGTGATGTTCCGGACTGGGGTGATCGGCCGTTCACGGCCGGCAGGTAAGCGAATTCAGACGAGATTTTCCGGGCTCTCGAGCAGCCCGACGACGGTGTTCAGGAAGCGCGCCCCTTCGGCCCCGTCCACCACGCGGTGGTCGCAGCTGAGGGAGAGCGGCAGGCTCAGGCCCGCGTAGAAGCGGCCGCCCTCCACCATGACGCGCTCCTTGGCGCGGCCGGCGGCGAGGATGGCGACCTCGGGGTAGTTGATGATGGGCGTGGCGAACATGCCGCCGTAGCTGCCGACGTTCGAGATGGTGAACGTGCCGCCGAGCGACTCCTCGCGCTTGATCGAGCGGTCCTTGCATGCCGCGGCGAGGCGCTTGACCTCGTTGGAGAGCTCCAGCGGGCTCCGGGCCTGCGCGTCGCGGATGACCGGCACCATCAGGCCGTTGTCGGTGTCGACGGCGCATCCGAGGTTCACGGGGCCCTTCACCAGGATCTCGCTGTTGGCGTCGTCGGTGATCGCGTTGAGCGTGGGGTGCTTGCGCAGCGCCTTGCAGATGGCCGCCATGATGAAGGGCAGCATGCTCAGCTTCTGACCGGTGACACGGCTGTACTCCTTGCGCTTCTGGTCGAGCGCGGTCACGTCGGCCTCGTCGACCACCGTGAAGTGCACCGTGGTGCGCACGCTGCGGTCGAGGCTCTCGGCGATCTTGCGGCGGACCCCGCGGAACGGAACGCGCTGCACCACGCCCGACCCGTCGATGTAGACGCTGCCCGGGGCGATGGCCGCCGAGCGCGGCGCGAAGCCGCCGGCAGCGGGAGCCGCCGCGGTGGCGGAGCCCGCGAACTGCTCGAGGTCGGTCGCGGTGACGCGGCCGTTGCGGCCCGTTCCGGGAACGCGCTGGATGTCGACGCCGAGCTCGCGTGCGATGCGGCGCACGGCCGGGGTGGCGAGCGCCTTGCCGTCGCGGGCCACGGCCGCCTGCTCGGGCGCGCGGCGCGCGAAGCGGTCGCTCACCGTGAGCGTGCCGCTCATGGTGCCGACCACGGTGCCCTGGTCCTCGGCGGCGCCGGGTGCGCCGGCGGCGACCTGCGACGAAAGGCACGCGGCCCCGCTGCCGTTGGACGTCGCGGGGGCCGCGGCCGGGGCGGCGCCGCCGGCCGGCTTGGCGCCCGCTGCGCCGTAGCGCACGAGCACCGCGCCCACCTTGATGATGTCGCCCGGCTTGCCGCAGATCTCGCTCACGGTGCCGGCCCACGGCGACGGCACCTCGACGAGCGCCTTGTCGGTCTGCATCTCGGCGAGCGTCTGGCTCTCCTTGACGGTCTCGCCCGCCTTCACCTTCCAGCTGATGAGCTCGGCCTCGGCGAGGCCTTCGCCCAGGTCGGGCAGCAGGAAGTGGCTCTTGTCGCTCGGCTGCTTGATTCCGGCCATGGTGGTTCCCTCTCGGTCGGGTTCAGTACGCCATCACGTCGTCGATCGCACGGCCGATGCGCGCCGCATCGGGCAGGTACTCGAGCTCGAGCTTGTAGTACGGCATGGTGGTGTCGAAGCCGGCCACGCGCTGCACCGGCGCCTCGAGGTGCAGGAAGCACCGCTCCATGATGCGCGCGGACACCTCGCCGCCCATGCCGGCGGTGAGCGGCGCCTCGTGCACCACCGCGCAGCGGCCCGTCTTCCGGACGCTCGCCTCCACCGCCTCGATGTCGAAGGGGTAGATGGTGCGCAGGTCGATGAGCTCCACGGACTTGCCGCTCTTCTCGATCGCCTGCATGCACTGGATGACGCTTGCGCCCCAGCTCACCACGGTGAGGTCGTTGCCCTCGCACACCGTGCGCGCCTTGCCGATCGGCAGCACGTACTCGTCCTCGGGCACCTCCTCGCGGAACGCGCGGTAGATGCGCTTTGGCTCGAAGAAGATCACCGGGTCGGGGTCGCGGATCGCGGCGACGAGCAGGCCCTTGGCGTCGTACGGCGAGCTCGGCATCACCACCTTCAGCCCGGGGGTGTGGGCGTAGATGGCCTCGGGCGAGTCGCTGTGCAGCTCGGGCGCGTGGATGCCGCCGCCCACGGGCACGCGGATCGTCAGCGGCACCTGGAACGCGCCGCGCGTGCGGCTGCGCATGCGCGCGGCGTGGCTGCAGATCTGGTCGTAGGCCGGGCCGAGGAAGCCCTCGAACTGGATCTCAGGCACGGGGCGCAGCCCGCCCATCGCCAGGCCGATCGCGGTGCCGATGATGCCGCTCTCGGCGAGCGGCGTGTCGACCACGCGCCTCTCGCCGAAGCGCTTCTGCAGGCCCTCGGTGACGCGGAACACGCCGCCGTTGGCGCCGACGTCCTCGCCGAGGAGCAGGACGCGCTCGTCCTTCTCCATCTCCTGGATCAGGGCGAGGTTGATTGCCTGGACCATGTTCAGGTTTGCCATCGTGGTTCTCCGAAAATGGTCCGGGGGTACGCGGACCACTTTCCGCAGGTCAGTGGTGCGCGTGCTCCGCGGGCTTGTTCAGGTGCTCGGTGCTGGACAGCTGGCCGGGATCCTGCCCCAGCGAGTGCGTCTGCATGGTGTCACGCTGCATCGCGAGGTCTGCGGGCAGCTCCTGGTACATCGCGTTGAAGAAGTCCGCGGTGTGCGGCGCGGCGATGTTCTCGGCGCGCGCGACGGCCTCGGCGACCACCTTCTCGATGCGCTCGGCGAGCTCCTTCTCCTTCGCGTCGCTCCAGAGCTTGAGCCGCTCCATGTGCTTGCGCACGCGGATGAGCGGGTCCTTCGCCTTCCATCCCTCCACCTCGGCCTTGTCGCGGTAGCGGCTGGCATCGTCGGCGGTGGTGTGGTCGCCCAGGCGGTAGGTGACCATCTCGATGAAGTACGGCGTGCCCGTGGTGCGCGCGTGCTCGGCGGCCTTGCGCATGGCCCAGACCGTCGCGAAGATGTCGTTGCCGTCGACCTGCAGGCACTCCATGCCGTAGGCCAGGCCGCGCTGCGCGACGGTGGGCGCGCTGCACTGGATGTGGCCGGGAACGCTGATCGCCCAGAAGTTGTTCTGGCACACGAACACGACCGGGATCTTCAGGTTGGCGGCGAAGTTCGCGGCCTCGTGGAAGTCGCCCTCGCTCGTGGCACCGTCGCCGAAGAAGGTGCAGGCAATCTGCTTCTCGCCGCGGTACTTGGCGGCCCACGCCAGGCCGGTCGCGTGGAGCATCTGCGTGCCGATCGGCACGGCGATGGGCGTCGCGTGGTGCTCGCGGGGCATGGCGTTGCCGCGCTCATCGCCCATCCAGTGGAGCAGGATCGACTCCATCGGCACGCCGCGCCAGAAAAGGCCGCAGTTCTCGCGGTAGCAGGTGACGAGCCAGTCGTTCTTGTTGAGGACGTACGCCGCGCCCAGGCTCGTGGCCTCCTGGCCCATGTTCTGCGGGTAGGTGCCCATGCGGCCCGAGCGCTGCAGGCGGAACGCAACGCCGTCGAGGTGACGGCAGGCATACATCGCCTCGTACAGCTTCACGAGGTCGGCGTCGGGGATGAGCCCCTTGCCGAGCTTCTCGTCGAAGTTCCCCTGCTCGTCGAGGATCGAGACGCGCGGGATCTCGGTCTTGAAGGCGGTGGTGATGGGCATAGACAGCGCAGTCTAGTAGGAGCCACGGCCGATCACGCTGCCGCGACGGCGGTGCGGTGGCCGATATTCAATGCTCTCGGCGCGTTCGGCAAGCCACTTGAGCGCGATCGGTCGGGATGCATCACTTCGTGGCGCCGGGCGTGCTGCCCGACGCGCCCGCAACCGCGGTCGCGGGCGACGACTCACCAAGCAAATCCGAACGAGCGATGGCGAGATCCCATGGGATACTGCACGCGTGCGATGCCCCGAATGCGGTCATCCGCTCGTCGGCGTACCGGACGCCTGCCCGTGCACCGAGTGCGGTACCTCAAGCACGCTGACGGAGCGCGACCCCGGGCTGCTGCCCTCGCCGGGGACGCTCCTGCTTCGCCTCGGATGGCCGTCGATGTCCGGGTTCGCGCTGCGCTGGGTGCCGGCATTCATCGTGGGCACGGCCGCCGACGGCGTGGTATTCCTCTTCATCCTGCTGGCCGCCGTGCTCATGCTGGTGGTCGGGCCGCTGAACACCGGATTCCATGCATGGCGGCTGATGAAGCGCATGCCACGCCGCACGCGGGAAGCCCCGCTCCTGGCCCTGATTCCGCGCGCCGTGATGATCCCTATGCTCGCCGGCCTGGCGACGGTGCCCATGAACGTGGCCCTCGGCGTCGGAGCGTGCGCCGCATCGATCACCATCATCAAGTTGGGTCGGTGGCCATGATCAAAGTCGCCATTCACCGCGATGCCCGCATCATCAAGCGCACGCGCAGCCGCTGCCCGGCGTGCCGCGCCGATGTTCCGGCGACGGTGCTCGAGCGCGCGGGTGCCGTATGGATGGAGAAATCGTGCCACGAGCACGGTGAGTTCCGAGTGCGGCTGCAGTCGGACGCCAAGTGGCACTTCGAGAGCCACGGAAACCCTGCGAACGCCGACCCCGGCGCATGCTGCGGGCCGGGCGGATGCTGCGCGCCGGCCCCTGCAGTGGTGGCCGGTGAATCCGCCGGCGACATCGCGCACGACCCGTTTGAGACGCTCTCGACCTGCGTCGCCCTGATCGAGATCGTCGACAGCTGCAACCTGACCTGCCCAACGTGCTACGCGTCCAGCCCGTACGGCGTGGGCGACGGCGTCCAGTGCGCGCCGTTCGATGACATCGTGCGCCGGGTCGAAGGCGTGGTCGCGCGCAAGGGGCTCATCGACATCCTGCAGCTCTCGGGCGGCGAGCCGACCATTCACCCGGACTTCGAGCGCATCCTGCGGTGGGCGTGCGCGCACCCGAAGGTCGGCTACGTCCTGGTGAACACGAACGCCGTGCGCGTGGCGGGCGACGAGCGCTTCCGGCGAATGCTCGCGGACGTGCGCCGCGAGCGGCCGAGGTTCGAGCTCTACGTGCAGTTCGACGGCGTGCAGCAGGCCGGGCAGGAGGAGCTTCGCGGCACGGACCTGCGCGCCGTGCGCGAGCGCGCGATCGACGAGGCGGGTGCGCTCGGCGTCCCGACCACGCTCGCCATGGTGGTGGACCCGCGCACCATCGCCGGCGTTGGCGACACGCTGCGCTGGGCGGTGCCGCGGCCGCACGTGCGCGGCATCAGCCTGCAGCCGGTGTTCACGAGCGGCCGCGTGGCCGCGGTCGAGAGCCGGACGCTCCCGGTGCTGCCGCGCACCGTGGAGGCGATGGGCGTGGCCGACTGCGTGCGCGCGTGCGTGACGCAGGCGCCTGAGCTCCTTTCCGAGGCGGACTTCACGCCGCTTCCGTGCGGCGACCCGAACTGCCACACCATTGCCTACGTGCTGCGCACGCCGGGCGGCCCGGTCGGGCTGAGCCGGCTGGTCGACGTGCCGAGGCATGCGGGCTTCCTGCAGAACCGCGTCAACTACAGCCTCGAGGACCTCGCACGGTGCGGCTGCGAGACAGAGCCGCTCGGGGACCTGATCAAGGCGCTCGAACTGCGCCCCGAGCACCCGTTCCGGGTGTTCATCAAGCCGTTCATGGATGCGTGGACATTCGACCAGGACCGGATCGACCGCTGCTGCACGCACGTGATCCGCAAGGACGGCTCGCTCGACAGCTTCTGCCGCCACTACGGCTCGCAGGCCGCCGCATGCTGACGGCGGACTCGCAAGAAGCCCTGCCGCCCGTCATGGGGAGCCCGGCGTACACGCTGGCAACGCTCGCGGGAATCGCGGTCACGGCCCTGCTCTGGCGGCGGCTGGTGCGAAGCGAGGGGCGCACGCCCGACGACCGGCTGTACGCCGTGTACGGTGCGGCGCTGCTCGGCGCGTACCTCGGCGCGAAGCTCGCCTTCCTGCTTGCAGAGGGCTGGCACTACCGCCATGACTGGATGGCCCTGCTGACCGGCCACAGCGTGACGGGCGCGCTGCTCGGCGGAGTGGCAGGCGTCGAGCTCGCGAAGCGCATCGTCGGCTACCGCGAGGGCACCGGCGACCTCTTCGCGGTGACGGTGCCGCTTGCGCTCGCGATCGGCCGCGTCGGGTGCGTGATCGCGGGCTGCTGCCAGGGCCGCGAATGCGAGCCTTCCTGGTGGACGGTGGCCGATGCGCACGGCCATGCACGATGGCCCGCTGCGCAGGCCGAGATGGCGTTCAACCTGGCGTTCCTTGGCTGGGCGCTGTGCGCGTGGCGCTTCGGATGGATGCGCGGGCAGCGGTTCAACATCTACCTGATCGCCTACGGCGCGTTCCGCTTCGCGCACGAGTTCGCCCGCGACGACTCGCGCTGGGCCGGGCCGTTCGGCGGCTACCACCTGCTGGCGATCGCGATCCTCGCGACGGGCGCGTGGATGTTCGCCAAGCGCCGTCAGGCCATCGCCGGCTGCGCGGCGGACTTGGCCTTGCGGCCGGCCTCGATGCGGCGCTTGGCGTAGTTGACGGCCGCCACGTGCTCGCTCGGGTCGTTCGTGCCTTCCCTCAGCACCGCGGCGGTGGTGTGCTCGATCTGCTCGATCTTGCGGTCGAGCGCGGCCTCGGTCATGCCGAGGTAGAGGCCCGCGAGCCGGATCACGCCGCCCGCGTTCACGATGAAGTCGGGGCCGTACAGGATGCCGCGCTGCTTGAGCTGCGGGCCGTCCGCGTCGGGCACGTGCAGCTGGTTGTTGGCGGTGCCGCAGATGATCGCGCACTTCAGGTGCCTGATCGTGTCGTGGTTCAGCACCGCGCCGAGCGCGCACGGCGCGAGCACGTCGCACTCCTGCGCGAAGATGTCCTTGCCCTGCTCGAGCCCGACCACGCCGAGCTCCTGGACCGCGCGCTCGACGGCCGCGGGGTTCACGTCCGATCCCACCACGGTCGCGCCGTGGGAGCGCAGGATCTTCGCCAGCCGGTAGCCGGTGGCGCCAAGGCCCTGCACCGCGACCTTCAGGCCGGAGAGCTCGACCTTTCGGCCGATGTGCGCGAGGCAGGCCTTCATTGCGTTGACGCAGCCCTGGCTGGTGTACGGACTGGGATCGCCGCCGTGGCTCACCGTCTCGCCGCCCATGACGTGGTTGGTCTCGCGGGCCATCCAGTCGCAGTACTGGGTGTTCACGCCCATGTCCTCCGCGGCGATGTACTTGCCCCCGAAGGTGTCGACGAAGCGGCCCATGGCGCGTGCCTCGGCCTCGGTCGGAGCCTTGCCCTTCTCGATCATGATGACGCTCTTGGCGCCGCCCATCGGCAGGTCGGCCGCGGCGCTCTTGTAGGTCATGCCCTCCGAGAGGCGCAGCACGTCGCGGATCGCCTCGGCCTCGTCGGCGTACGCCCAGCGGCGCGTGCCGCCGAGCGCGTTGCCGAGCACCGACGAGTGCAGCGCGATGATGGCCCTCAGGCCGGTCGCGGGGTCGACATGGAAGGCCACGCGCTCGTGGCCGTGCTGGTTCATCGTCTCGAACAGCTTCATGGCGTCGGGGTCCTCGGGTGGGGTGCTCGGGTGCGCGGACGAAACGTCGTGTGCGGGACTCGGGTCAGGGAACTCACGCGTGCTGCGGCTCCGCGCGCTTCACGGCCTCGCCGTGGAAGACGCTGCCGGCGCCGAACTGCGGCGTCGCGGCCGCGTCCGCCGGCTTCTGCGTGCGGCTGGCGCCCCGGGCCTTCATGTCGGGCGTGCGCTCGGGGATGGCGAAGTCGGAGTCGGGGAACGAGTCGATGCGCTTCAGCACCTCGTCCGCCGCGCGCTTCATCGTCGCGTCGGCGTTCGAGCGCAGCGCGCGGATCTCCTCCTCGATCGACACCGCGAACATCGAGCACAGGTGCTCGACCACGCTCACCTCGTACGCAAGCGCATCGCC
>Ga0194123_10002938_pt1 | contig 21318 bp, 17 predicted proteins | sample TA2MahsurfametaG_5_FD_155479 | JGI IMG/M metagenome (GOLD analysis project Ga0194123, IMG submission 155479) | Freshwater microbial communities from Lake Tanganyika, Tanzania - TA2015023 Mahale A surface | ecosystem: Environmental > Aquatic > Freshwater > Lake | place: Tanzania: Lake Tanganyika... | reverse complement strand
ATAGTAACACCAACCGTTTCACATTTTGAATTAGCTGTTGAAGCAATAAAACGTCGGCTACCGGTTTTTGTTGAAAAGCCTATGGTAGAGACTATGGACGAAGCTAAAAGATTGGTGTCGCTAATAGATGAAGCTGGTGTTCATGTTCAGGTTGGACATGTAGAAAGATTCAATCCTGCTTTTCTTGCAGCACAAAATCACCTTGATTCGCCAATGTTTATTGAGACACATCGACTCGCACAATTTAATCCGAGAGGGACAGATGTGCCTGTTGTTTTAGATCTGATGATTCATGATATTGATATAGTTTTGAGTGTAGTTAAATCAAGGGTCAAAAAGATATCTGCTTCGGGTGTATCCATCGTCAGTGATTCACATGACATTGCAAATGCTAGAATCGAATTTGAAAATGGCTGTGTGGCTAATCTCACGTCTTCTCGACTATCCCTGAAAAATATGCGGAAATCACGATTTTTTCAAAAAGATGCCTATATCAGTGTGGATTTTTTAAACAAGGAACTCGAAGTCGTGAGAATGGAGAATATTCATGGTGAACCCGATCCTTTCGATATCATTTTAGATATTAGCAAAGACAACTCAAGGAAAAAAATTTGGATAGAGAAACCCGAGTTATTACAGTCTAACGCGATCTTGCATGAACTCATGGAATTTCATAACTCAATTGCCAATAATAAAGCCCCAATTGTTAACCATCATGCGGGCTACGATGCGATGGAAGTAGCATTGGAAATTTTATCTTTAATGAATTAATTTCACACAATACATCTTAAACAATTACGTTTAAATTTTATGTTCCGATTTTCATTTTTTACAGGGCTCTCAGTTTTATTTTTGGCGAGTTCGTGTTTGAAAAATAACCCTGAGCCTGCATATTTAGAAGTTACCCAATGGACATTGCAAAATAATGCTGCGCTGTCCGGTGATGAAGGAGAATTGACACATAATTTTTCCGAGGCATGGGTTTATATAGACGACGAAATTGTTGGTGTATTTGAGGTTCCTTTTAAAATTCCTATTTTAAAATTTGGTGACGTAAACATTAAAATTTATCCTGCCGTTAAAAACAATGGAATTTCAGCCACAAAAAAAGTATATCCCTTTATGGAGGTTTTTGAGGTGAATGCTACACTAACTGCGAATCAAACCTTAACGTTAAATCCTGTTACCAGGTATAATAACCTTACAAATTTTTGGGTAGAAGATTTTGAAGATCCCTTGAATTTGAGCATTGATGTTGATCAAAATACCTCAGCAATTTTAACAACACCTGCGGACAATCAAGACTTACAATGGTTCAATGGTAATTTTTATGGGAGAATCAAACTGAATGCAACAGACTCCTCTTGGATCGCATCGACCAATGAACAATTGTTGATACCTAAAAATCGCGATGCCTATTTGGAAATTGATTATTTTAATACGAATAGCCTACTGACTGGGGTTTTATGGGTTTCTCCGAATTCAATAACGGATAATCCGCATATCCAGTTGAATGCACAAAAAGCGGAAACTGTGAAGTGGAAAAAAATATACATCGATCTTAAAGAATTAATTGGAAATTCGCCGAGTGGATCTAATATATTACAATCTCTAAAAGCCCGGCTTGATGAAGGTGAAACAGAAACAGAAATTCGTTTGGATAATATCAAAGTCGTTTATTTCAATTAATGCATACCAGGAACTGGAAAATATCATTGTTTAGCGCAGATTTGATTTCAGCGGTTTCTTCCTGGTGTATTTTCTTTTATTTACGGAAAGAGTTAATAGAGGGTCAAAGTTTCTACCCCGATGAAAATTTCTACTACGGTGCAATCATTTTGCCTTTTCTTTGGCTACTTTTTTATTTTATGCAGGGAACCTATCACGAGGTAAGGAGATTATTTCGCATTAAAATATTGAACCTAACAACCATCGCATCAGTTTTTGGCTCCATTGTTCTTTTTTTTACACTCATATTAGATGACAAGGTAAGATCCTACAACGACTATTATCAACTTTTTTTATTGGTGTTCATGACACATTACCTGTGTACTTTAGTGCCAAGATTGATAATCGTTACCTTGTTGATTTCATCCATTAGAAAAAAAGGTTCTGGCTTTAAAACATTAATAATTGGTGGAAATGAAAAAGCGCTTGATTTATTCTTGGAGATTTCAACTCATCCGAAAAATGTAAATGACTTCATAGGTTTTGTAAACGTAAATGGAAAGGATAGATTACTGGAGCCATACATAAGTTATCTTGGTCATGAAAAAAATCTTGAATCAGTTATGTTGAATACGCATATTGAGGAAATAATTATTGCCATTGAAGCTACAGAACACGATCGTTTAAAAAATATTTTATTGCGTATCGATGACGGAAAAAAACGTATCAAATTATTGCCAGATACATTTGAAATTTTATCTGGGTCAATCAAAATGACAAATATATTTGGTGTTGCTTTAATTGAGTTATTTCCAGACCCCATGCCTTATTGGCAACAAGCTACAAAACGACTAATCGATTTCATATTCTCATCTGCAGCTATACTCTTACTTATTCCATCGTATTTATTTTCAGCCTTGGCTGTGAAATTATCTAGTCCTGGTCCAATCTTTTATCTTCAAGAAAGGGTGGGATCAAAGGGTAAAGTTTTCAAGATAGTAAAATTCCGAACCATGTATGTAGATGCCGAAAAATTTGGCCCTCAATTATCTTCTGAGAATGACCCGCGAATCACGAAAATAGGAAGGTTCATGCGTAAAACGAGGTTGGATGAGTTTCCACAATTTTTTAACGTTCTTGTTGGTCATATGTCGCTAGTAGGCCCCAGACCGGAAAGACAGTTTTATATCGATCAAATTATAAAATGTGAGCCACAATACCTACAACTGACAAGGGTACGTCCTGGAATAACTTCTTGGGGACAAGTGAAATACGGCTATGCGGAAAATGTTGACCAAATGCTCCAACGAATGAAATACGATTTAATTTACTTAAAAAATAGAAGTCTTGCTCTGGATATTAAAATTATGATGTACACAATTTTAATTGTTTTAAAAGCAAAAGGCAAGTAGATTTCTTGTGATTTAAATAAAGATGTGTATCTTTACACCCCGATTAATTAAATTATAAACCGAGGTTTCGCACCTCAAATTGTAAAAACAAGTATGGCAACAAGAATTAGATTACAAAGACACGGCAAAAAGGGTAATCCATTTTTTCATTTGGTAGCAGCAGATAGTCGAGCAAAAAGAGATGGTAAATTCATCGAAAAATTAGGAATTTATAATCCTACGGCTAATCCAGCGTTTATCGATATAAATTTTGAGAATACTCTTGCATGGGTTCAAAAAGGGGCAGAAATGTCTGATACCGCAAGAGCAATTTTGTCGTACAAAGGTGTTCTGTTTAAAAACCATTTATTGAATGGAGTTACAAAAGGTGCATTGACATTGGACCAAGTTGAGGAAAAGTTCACAAAATGGTTAAGTGATAAAGAGGCTAAAATCCAAGGTAAAAAAGATGGGCTAGCAAAAAATGCGAAAGCGGAGAAAATTGCAAAACTAAAGGCTGAGCAAGAGTCCAATGCAGCCAAAGCATTGTCAATTGCTGAAAAAAATGCACCTCAAGCCGAAGTTACTGACGAAAGCGTGGTTGAAATTTCAGAAAACAGTTCAGTTGACGTATCAGAGGAAGCAGCCCAAGAAGAGTTAGTTGCCAACGATCTTGAAGCAGAAACTCCAACATCCGAAGAGAGCACAGAACCATCGGCTGAAGTTGTTGAGGAATTAAATGCTGAAGAAGTAGTAGCCGAGTCAGTAGAAGAAGCTCAAGCTCCTTCAGACGAATTATCCGAAGATGTTAGTACAGCTGAAGCACCAAATGAGTCTCAAGAGACGGAGGAAACCACTGAATCTGCCTCTGAGGTAGCCGAGGAACCAAGTTCGGAAGAAACTGACGCTGAAGGGCAAACGGAAGAGCCAAGTTCAGAAGCTTAATATGAATATTAAAGATTGTTTCTTTTTGGGAACAGTTGCGAAACTTCACGGATTTAAAGGTGAAGTTTCTTTGTTTTTGGACGTATCTAATCCTGGTGATTATCAGCAGCTCCATACTGTTTTTATAGAGATAGAGGGAATTTTGGTGCCATTTTTTATCGAGCATACCAAGGTTAAGAATAAAGGCTTTATCACAGTTAAATTTCAAGGAATTGATACCGAGTCTCTCGCAAAAGCACTTTTGAAAAAATCACTTTATTTACCGTTAAATCAGTTGAGCGAGCTAGATGACTTTTCATTTTATGATCATGAGGTAATAGGGTACTCAGTAACCGATGTTAGAAAAGGGGATATTGGAGTTGTAACCAATGTTTTGGATATAAAATCAAATCCTCTGCTAGTTATTTCAAGTGATAGTCAAAAGGAAATTTTAATTCCAATCTTCAAAGGTCTCGTACAAAAGGTAAATAGAAATTCAAAAGCGTTATGCATCGAAGCACCAGAGGGCTTAATTGAATTATACTTGTAAATGATATACTTCATTTACTCCGTAAATATTTAATCACTCAATGCACTAGACTTCAATCGCGCTCTATTCTTCCATTTCTCTTGCAACCTATCGACTATGTAATACATCATCGGGACAATTATAATGGTAAGGAACATGGAACTAGTCAGTCCTCCAATTAAGACCCAAGCCAAGCCGTTTTTCCATTCAGCACCAGATCCTGAGGCAGTAGCAATAGGTATCATTCCAATAACCATGGCAATTGTGGTCATTAGAATTGGACGCATACGCTCTCTGACCGCCTCAAGCAATGCCTCATAGGTGTTTTTCCCTTTATCTTTTAAATGATTGGCGAAATCAACGATAAGTATGGCATTTTTAGCCACCAAACCCAAGAGCATCAGCATTCCAAGCATGGTGAATACTCCCATGTTTGAGGCACTTAAATTAAGTGCTAAAATTGCTCCAACTAATGCAACAAGAATAGAAAATAAAACAACAAATGGATAAATGAAATTATCGTAGAGGGCAACCAAAATGAGGTAAACCAGACAAAGACCAACGAGCATTGCAGTTCCTAAGGCTCCCATAGATTCTTTTTGCCGCTTAATTTCTCCCCCCCACAACATCCGAACATTTGGATCTAAAGGATTTTTTTTCAAATAATCTTCAAGGGCCGCTGATACATTTCCGGAGGCTGTCCCTTCGACATAACAGCGAATGGTGGTATTTGAGATTCTGTTTTTTCTTTCAAGCGATCCATTTCCGTTCTCGATTTCAATGGAAGCAAACTCCTTGAATTGAACTTGTTTACCGTCGCTAGCTGAAAAATACATCCCCCTGATATCGTCGACATTTTTTCGGTCAAATTGATCCATCATTACTTGAATGTTAAATTCTTGCCCCTTTAAATCAAACTGATTGTCCTTATTTCCTGTGAGCGCGTTTTGTAATTGAAGACCCACTGTTGCAAGAGGAATTCCCAACTGACCCATTTTTTCGCGATTTAATTCAATCCGGATTTCTGGAGTAATGTCTTCGGTTGAAATCGTGGGATCTTTTGCACCTTTGGTATTCGCAAGTTGAACTTTAATACGCGTAGCTTCCTTCATCAATAATTCGTTGTTGTCAGACGATAAAAATATCTCAATTGGTGCCTCCTCAGAGGCGACAAGTCCTATATTTAGTGCTTTCACTTGGACCCCAGGAAAATTATCTTCGATCATCTTGCGGATTTTATTCATGTATTCAATGGTTGGAATTTTCTTTTGCATGCCTTCCTTCATTTTTACCGTAATTTCAGATCTATTTTCTGAACCAAAGGAAGCTGCTCCCATACCCGAACTGGGTCCAGCTACATTGGAGAAAACAACGTCAACCATCTCCGTTTCAGCCAAAATCAATTTCTCAATGGCCAGTGTTGTCTTGTTATTTTCTTCAATGGTTGTGCTTTTATCGTATTTGAGTTTAATCATAAACTTGCCCTGATCTCCCTGAGTTACAAACTCTTGACCAACGATTCCTAAACCCATGGTGGCCATGCTGCCGATAAAAATCACCATAATAATCAAGCCCATAATGATTTTATGTCGAAGTGACCAACCCACCAAGTTGACGTATTGCTCCGTAAATAGCGAAACGCGCTTTTCAAACCAAATCAAGGGTTTATGCATCCATTTTTTCTTGTCAAGACGAACTTCTCTTGCAAATCTTGATGCCAGCCACGGCGTAAGCGTAAAGCATACAAAAAGCGACATGAGCGTGGAAATAACTACCACAATAGAAAATTGATGTAAAATATCAGAGATGGTTCCTTCAATAAATACAACAGGCGAGAAAACAACAACGTCTACAAGGGTTATTGCCAATGCTGTATAGCCAATTTCATTCCTTCCGTCCAGAGCTGCTTTTCGTTTATCCTTGCCCATTGCGAGGTGTCGGTAAATATTTTCAAGTACCACGATGGAGTCGTCAACGAGGATTCCTATGACGAGAGACATGGCTAACAAAGTCATTAAATTAAGCGTATAACCTAAGAAATACATTGCGATGAATGTGGATACCAAGGATGCAGGTATCGCCACGAGCACAATGATTGCATTCCTCAAACTATGTAGAAATATGAGCATGACCGCTGCCACTAATAAAATCGCTATTTGCAAGTCGTGTAAGACGGCATCTACGGAGTCAATAGTCGGTTTTGACGTATCTGTGGCCACCTTGAATTCCAGTCCAACATTTTTATATTTTTCCTCCAATAGCGAAAATTTTTCCATGGTCGCTTTAGATACGTCAACTGCATTGGCGTCGCTAGACTTCTTAATTCTTAGCCCAATGCCATTCTGGCCATTGTATCGACTGAATGCGATTCTATCCTCAATGTCATCGACGATTTCTGCAACATCACACATCTTAACAGTAGATGTGCCCTTGGAAAATAAAATTAAATTTTCAAGATCCGAAATTGACTGGTATTTTCCCGCCAATCGAACGGTTATTTGTTCTTGATTATTTTTAACCTTACCTGTAGGAAATTCTATATTTGAAGCAGCAATGGCCTGATTGATATTCGCTATTGTCAAGCCATATCGTTTTAATTTATCTTTATCTACATTAATTCTAAAAGCCCTTTTTTCACCACCAATTACTTGGATCTCTCCAACTCCGGTCACTTGTCGTAATTGCGGAAGAATTTGCTCCTCGAGAAGCAACATAAATTCCCTATCGCTTAATTTCTTTGCGATCGCGCTCACCTGAAGAACAGGAGCTGCATTAGGTTCTATTTTTGCAACTACTGGGTATTGAACTTCAGTTGGTAATTTACTGATTACGTTATTTACTTGACGCTGGGCATCCTCCAGAGAAGCGTCAATATCCGCAGAAGGATTGAATTCTAATAAAACAACTGAGGCATTCTCAAGTGAAAAAGAGGTCACTTCTGTAATATTTTCTATACCACTAAGAGCCTCCTCTAAAGGTTTTGAAACTTGATTCTCTACGGTTGCAGGTGAGGCTCCTGGATATACAGTGGTTACAGTCAGTATAGGAGGCGAGAAATCAGGCAGTAACTCGTAACTTAGTTGATTGTAACATATGAGTCCACCTCCGATGAGAATCGTAAAAATAACGATGATTAGGGATGGACGCTTTATAGATATTTCGGTAAGTGTCATGTCCTTATTTTATTTTTACATTGCCGTTATCTTGTAAATTTACCTGGCCTTTAACAACAATTTCATCTGAGGAGGTAAGACCAGATATTACCTCGATGTAATCTCCGTCACTTGTTCCGCTATTAAAATTTGTTAATACAGATTTACCATTTTTAACTACGTAAACTTGAGGTTTTTTTGTGGAACCTATTAGTGCTTTTCGAGGGATTGACAAAGCAGTTAAACTCGATGAATTTATTAATGAAAGAGATCCATACATTCCCGCAAGTATTTTGTATTCTGTAGAGTTGGTAACACTCGCTTGAACCTTGTAATTGTGAGCAGCATCTGCTTGAATACCGATTACTTTTATTTCTCCTTCAAACGTTTTAGATCCGTGAATGTCAGCCTTAGCAATTATCTTTTGTCCCTTTTCAAACTTTAAAATGTCTCTTTCAGGGACTGACACAGTCAATTTTAAGGCAGAAATATCAATAAGTTCTACAATGGGTGTTCCTGGCGCAATCATCGATCCCAAATCAACCATTTTTTTGCTTACGACTCCGCTGAAGGGGGCTAAAATATTTGTGGACTTTAATTGTCTCTGAAGTTGTTTTAATTGCAGTTCTGCCGTTTTTAGTCCGAGATCTACTTTTTCAAACTCATTGGCGCTAACAATATTTTCTTTTTTAAGTGCTAACAATCGCTCGTGATCAAATTTTAATTGATTTATAGATAGTTTGGCCGTCTCTATTTGAAGCAAAATGAGTTCATTGTCTAACTTTGCTATGAGTTGCCCTTCACGAACAGCATCCCCTTCCTTAACGTTTAAACTGATTAACTTACCTCCAGACTCCGAGGATATGAAATTCTGTAAATTCGCATCGAAAGTACCTAAAAAAGAAAGTGAACTCTCAAAAGTATGCGCAATTGGTTTAACCGTCTCCACCAAAACTGATGTTGATGGATCCCGTTCGAAAATTTTTGTTTTGGCCTCCTCTTTGTTCGAAAAGAGTTTAAGGGCTGCTAATATTATTAGGACTAGAGCGAATATAGAGATGATGATGATTCTTTTCATGATTATTTTATGTTTCCAATTGATTTCAGGTAGTCAAGTTCAGCTTGTCTTAATTGTATGTAATTTGTGACGATATTATTTTGAGCTTGGTAAAGACTGTTTTCCGTTAAGGTTAATTCGGTGGTATTGATAAGTCCTTTTTCAAATTTTAAGGAAGTTTGCTCAAAGACATTTTCGGCAAGGGCTAATTGCTCTTTCGCCAAGTTTAAGGCCTCAGATTTGAGCTTAATTTGTCTTTTCGCTTGATTTGCAGCCATTTCTAATTGCTGATTGGCGATCTCATATTGATTCGCTAGTTTACCAGTCCGAATTGCATTCATTTTACTCTTGTAAGAGCGCTGCATGCCATCAAATAACCTCCAATCAAAACGAAGACCTAAAAATACCCCATCAATCCCTTTTCGAAAATTATCTCCCGGGTTGATGTTATAACTGTAATTGTAGATACTGTAAAAATTCAAATTTGGTAAGTAGCTCATTTTAATGCCCTTGCTTTCTTCTTTATTCATGGCTTGTTGTGATTCAATTAACCTCAATGCGTAAAACTGTTTGGTTTCATTTGATTTGATCAGGGATTGCTCTATCATCGAATCCTCAATCAGCGTGAGTGTTTTATCTTTTGGGTAGCCAATCAGAATTTTTAGTAAATCCGTAAGCTGTTCCTTTGAAGATTTAGCCATTGATATGCCATTCTCAATATTGAGTAAATTTATTTTAATCTTATCGGCTTCAAGTTGTAGTGCTAATCCTTTTTCCACCAACCCATTCACATTTTTTAAAAGCTTCAAGGTTTGTGACAAGTTACGCTCTAAAAAAGCCAATTGTTTCTCCAGACCTTGCAGCAGAAAATAGGAGTTTGACACTTGATAGCGAATTTCTTGAATGGTTATGTTTCTTTGAGTCTCCACAATATCCGCATTGATTTTTAAAGCGGCAAGACCATAATTTAATTGAGAATTAAAAAGGATTTGTGTGAGTTGAATATTGTTGGATAATACATAGGGTACACCGAATTGAACGGTAGCATAGGATCCGGATTCTCCACCGAAAAAAGCCGCAGGAACTACCTGACCTTGAATTATTGCGTTGTATTTGTAATCTGCATTAAATTCCAATTGGGGAAGACGCGAGGACAAGTATGAGCTCCTCTCTCTCTTGTTAATTTCAATATCGAGTTCGGCATTACGGATAGTTAAATTTGCCGTATCAGCCATGGCCAAACAAGCTTTAAGATCTAACTGAGCAAATGTACCGTAGGAAACTATAATAAGACAGAAGGAAATGTATATTTTTTTCATTCGGAAGGTTTTGGAAATAAATAATTCATTAACATTTCAGTTACGAGGAGACGGTGTTCTTTAAGCTTTAAGTTCATTTCTTTTTCTGAAATTTCGTGCATAGACAAATGGAAGTGCCGAGATATAAATGGAAAATCGCAATTGGACATGATCAGTATGGTAACATGGAACATGTCTATAGACCTCATCTCTCCTTTTTGTTGAGCATCTCGTGCCTCCTCAAATATTCCAGAGGTGGCGATTTTATCGAAGATATTTTTATTTTGCCTATTGAATTCAGCGTTTCGTCCAAGTTCATTGTGAATAAAATTTGGAAACTCAGGATTTTTTTCAACAAATTCATACCTTTTTTGAATCAAAATGCGCATTTTTTCTTTCAAAGGCATATCTTCCTGAAAAACTTGTATCAACGATTGAATAAACTCCTCCATTACAGATTGGAAGATTAATTGAAACAACTGGTTTTTAGATCGGAAATAATAGTTCACCAGTGCAACATTCATTCCAGAGGCTTTTGCAATTTCACGTGTTGTGCATCCAGAAAAACCCTTCTGAAGAAATACAGCTTTGGCTGCATCTTTTATTTTTTCTTCCGTTCCTATTTCTTTTTTCACTCGGCAAATTTAAACAACTATTTTAAACAATTGTTTAATAAAGGATAAATAAAAAAGTCATTAAATGTTGTTTTATTCAAGTGCTTCTTTTTTTCTTTGCCATAAATGAAGACGTTATCAGTCAATTTATTATTAAATGCATACAAACAAGGAGTTTTTCCTATGTCTGATGCGCAGGGCGAGATTAACTGGTATTTTCCTAATCCCCGTGCAATCATTCCCATTGAAACGTACAAGCCGTCAAAGTCGCTTCGCAACATTTTAAATCGTAAAATTTTTGAGGTCAAAATTAATACTTCCTTTGTTGAGGTCATGCGCGCATGCTCTGTTCCACGGTATACAGGCGATGGTTGTTGGATATCGGAAGAAATGATTGCTGCATATTCAGAACTAAACAAATTGGGTTTTGCCCATTCTGTTGAGGCCTTTCAAAATGGCATATTGGTAGGTGGACTCTATGGAGTACAAATTGGTGGAGTTTTTTTTGGTGAATCTATGTTTACAAATGTTTCAAATGCTTCAAAAGTGGCCTTCCATGAGCTTCTAGAAATACTGAAGAAACAGAGGTTTTTATTACTAGATACGCAGTTTATAAATGAAAATGTTGAAAGATACGGGGCTATTGAAATTCCTCGTAAATTGTTTCTAGAAAAATTGGAGGTAGCAATAAGTACACCTTGCGAATTTAAAATGATTAAATAAAAAAAGCACCTAGATACACAGGTGCTTTTTCAGTGATTCCGCTGGGATTCGAACCCAGGGCCCATACATTAAAAGTGTATTGCTCTACCAACTGAGCTACGGAATCTTTATTTTAGCGTGCAAAGTTAGTTCATTATTTTTGTTATTTCAAAGTAAATTTTACGTTTTTTTGTGCCTTGTTATACTCTAATAAAAATCAAAAAGGCAAATAGTTCAAATGGACAATCGAAATATCTTTTTAATTGGCATGATGGGCGCCGGTAAATCAACCGTGGGGAAATTACTGGCAAATAAATTTGGTATGTCTTTCATCGATACGGATAGAGAAATTGAAAAGGACGCGGGCATGTCTATTTCCAGGATTTTCTCGGTGAAAGGGGAGTCCTATTTTCGATCATTGGAGTCAGCCTACCTGAACGAAATAATTAATTCGCACACACAACATGTGATATCGTGCGGTGGCGGTTTTCCTCTAAACCCGGGTGCACTCATGCAAATGAAACAAGTCGGTGTTGTGGTGTATTTGAATTGTGAACCAAAACTCGCATATAGTCGCATTAAAAACCAAAATAATCGCCCACTCAAGGACAGTGAAGGAGTTTTCATCGAACGCTACAATTTGAGAAAAGAAACCTACGAAAATGCTGATGTGATATGCGATGCAAATGGCTCTATTGAGCATGTATTAATGACGCTATCAAATTCTTTGACTCAATTTAATTTTTAAAAATCGTGCCGTCTCATTATCACTTAATTTGCTCAGTTCCTCAGGTGTTCCGCTGAATAATATTTCTCCACCTTTTTCGCCTCCCTCTGGTCCGATATCAATAATATAATCTGCACATTTAATGATTTCAGTATTGTGCTCAATCACTAATATAGAGTGTCCTTTATTGATGAGTGCATTGAGCGAAATCAATAGTTTATCAATGTCAAAGAAGTGTAAACCCGTTGTAGGTTCGTCAAAAATAAAAAGCGTATGAGGGGCTTGACTTCCTTTCGATAAAAAAGAGGCCAATTTTATACGTTGCGCCTCTCCGCCAGACATAGTACTGGAGGATTGACCCATCTTTAAATACCCAAGTCCAACGTCAACAAGAGGTTGTATTTTTTCGACTATTTTCTGTTCTAATTTATCAGGTTTTTCTTTAAAAAAAAGTAAAGCATCTTCAAGTGTAGTTTCCAATAAATCGTGGATAGATTTTCCCCTGTAGGTTACCTCGAGGGTTTCTGTTTTGTAGCGTTTTCCCTTACAGGATTCGCAAATGAGTTGCACGTCGGCCATAAATTGCATACTCACTGTGGTAGTGCCTTCTCCCTCGCACATTTCGCACCGTCCCCCTTCCACGTTGAAACTAAAAAAACCTGGTTTGTACGCCCTGAGTTTTGAAAGAGCCTGTCGTGAGTATAGTTCGCGAATCTCATCGAAGGCCTTTACGTAGGTTACTGGATTGCTGCGAGACGATTTTCCAATAGGATTTTGATCCACAAATTCCACCGCCTCAATACTTTTAAAATCACCTGATAGCCGAGCAAATTTTCCCGTAATATCACCTCCTAAACCGAGCTCTCTTCGCAAGGCTGGGTATAAAATATCACGAATAAGAGTAGATTTACCGGATCCCGATACACCGGTTACACAAACTAGGGACCTGAGAGGAATCTCCACCGAAATGTTTTTTAAATTATATTGTCTTGCCCCCTCAATCCTCAATATATCTCTAGTCGTTCTTCGTTTTTCTGGGATAGGAATGCTATTTTGGCCGTTTAAATAGCGGCTTGTTAAATTTTGATTTTCTAACATTAACCTGTCAAAATTACCTTGAAAAACGACCTGACCGCCGTGAACACCAGCTTTCGGACCTATGTCAAGAATTTCATCCGCTGCCCTCATGATTTCTTCCTCATGCTCCACTATTAATACGGTATTTCCTTGCGCTTTTAAACGTTTTACTACTTTGATTAAACGTTCGGTGTCTTTTGGGTGTAATCCTATTGAGGGTTCGTCTAACACATATACCGAACCTACTAAACTTGATCCTAGCGATGTGGCCAAATTGATGCGCTGTGATTCCCCTCCTGAAAGTGTGTTTGCACCTCTGTTGAGCGTCAAATACCCAAGTCCAACATCGCACAAAAAAGTAAGTCGTGAAATAATTTCAGGTAAAATTCTCTTTACAATTTGTTGTTCGTGAGAGTTCAAATGGAGCGAAGTAAAAAAATCGAGGCACTTACTGACGGGCATCAAAACTATTTCCTGAATATTTTTTCCTTGAATTTTAACAAAGGCAGCATCACCACGAAGTCGCGTGCCTAAACACTCAGGACAGCTTGTTTTTCCTCTGTATCGAGACAATAAAACACGGTATTGTATCTTGTAGGTTTGACTTTCTAGAAATTTAAAAAAAGGTTTAATTCCAGTGATAAAATTATTTCCCTCCCAAATCATTTGTTTTTGTTCAACCGTCAAATCACAATAGGGTCTGTGTATGGGAAAATCAAATTTTTTAGCCTGTAATATGACCTCTTGTAAATATTCTCCCATCGTTTCTCCTTTCCAAGGAGCCACAGCACCGTCATAAATACTTTTTGTTACATCTGGAATTACTAGATCTTCGTCGATGCCTAAAATCATTCCATAACCTTCGCAGGTTTTACAAGCACCGAAAGGATTATTAAATGCAAAAAAGTGTGGAGTTGGTTCTTGGAATTTCATATCGTCCAGCTCAAATCGGTTGCTGAACCATTCAATTTTTCCCGTTTCTACATCGAGAAGACCGCAACTTCCTTTGCCCACAGAAAATGCAACTGAAATCGAGTCCGTGTAGCGACTTTTGTTGGTCTCCTCTTCAAAATTAACAACAATTCGATCGGTAACAAGGTAGATTTTTTCTTTAGGATTTATGTCGTTAATTTCCGCTATTAATTTAAACTCATTATTATAGTAAACTCTATTAAAACCTTGAATTTCAAATTGTTTTATTTTATCAATTGGATTTATTGTTGAGGCATCATCTATGGGTGATAATAACGCCAATTTTGATCCAGGTCTTGCTTTTTTAAGCCGAGATAACACGTCATCAATCGAGTGCTTTTTTACTTCATTTCCTGAAATTGGAGAATAGGTTTTTCCAATTCTAGCGAATAATAACTTGAGGTAATCGTAAATTTCTGTGGTAGTTCCTACCGTGGACCTTGGATTGGTTGAAATTACTTTCTGTTGAATGGCGATTGATGGTGCAACGCCTTTGATGTAATCCACATCCGGTTTATCCAATTTACCTAAAAATTGCCGTGCATAACTCGACATACTTTCAATAAACCGGCGTTGACCTTCTGCGTAAATGGTGTCAAAAGCCAAACTCGTTTTGCCAGAACCCGAAACACCGGTAAGCACTGTTATTTTGCCGTGTGCTATTTTTACATCGATGTTTTTTAGGTTGTGGACCCTAGCTCCTTTTATTTCAATGTATTTATTCACCTCACAAAATTAACGTTTCATGGGTCTATCTTGTTGAGCAAGCGCTGAAATCTTCTTAAAATACTTAAATTTACTTCATAAACTGTGTCGCAAATGTTGAGTTCTCTATTTAGAAAAAAATCAATTGTTCAAGTTATTTCTGACGACGGAGGCCATGCTACAGGTCTTCGTAAAGTATTAAATGTTCGCGATCTTACATTTTTTGGAATTGCTGCTATAATCGGTGGCGGGACCTTTAGTGCAATCGGAAATGCGTGCGCATCAGGTGGGCCAGGGGTTGTGTTTTTATACATTATTTGTGCCGTTGCTTGCGGATTTACGGCTTTGTGTTATGCTGAATTTGCCTCCCGAGTTCCTGTTTCGGGATCGGCCTACACATATGCCTATGTCTCTTTCGGAGAATTATTTGCTTGGATCATCGGTTGGGCCCTGATAATGGAGTATTCCATCGGCAATATCTACATCGCGTTTTCATGGAGTGGATATTTCACCAATTTAGTTCCTGGAATACCTGAATGGTTGACAACTAATTATTTAGATGCAAAAGAAATGGGTAATCCCGAGGCCCTAGCTGCTTGGAACAATGCGCCTTCGATTGGTGGGCTGCGCATTATTTTTGATCTTCCAGCGGTCGTGATTAATATATTAATTACTGCGCTTGTCTTCATTGGAACTAAAGAATCCAAATATTTTAGTAATGCCATGGTTATTATTAAATTGGCTATTATCTCACTCGTTATACTTGTCGGATTTTTCTGCATCGATATGAATAATTGGGAACCCTTCATGCCAAATGGTTTCGGAGGTGTAATGGCAGGAGTTTCTGCAGTTTTCTTCGCCTACATTGGTTTTGATGCAGTATCAACTTTAGCCGAAGAAAGTAAAAATCCACAACGAGATTTACCAAGAGGTATGATCTATTCTTTAGTAATATGCACCATAATTTACGTCATTCTTGCTTTAATTTTAACAGGAATGGTCTCGTATCAATACCTTGGGGTCGATGATCCTTTGGCCGAAATTTTTAAAATGAGGGAAATGAAATGGATGTTATGGATTGTATCTATTGCTGCAGTCGTTGCCATGACGAGTGTATTGCTTGTGTTTCAAATGGGCCAACCCAGGATATGGATGACTATGAGCAGGGATGGTTTGATGCCTCAACGTTTTGGCAATGTTCACCCTCGATTTAAAACACCGAGTTTTGCAACAATCGTAACGGGACTTGTAGTAGGTGTGCCTTTATTTTTTACAAATGAAAAGTTCATCCTGGATTTCACAAGTATTGGAACATTATTTGCCTTTGTGCTTGTTTGTGGAGGCGTATTGGTCTTGCCAAGAAGAGAAAAGGAGGCGCATAAATTTCATTTACCGTTTATTAACAGTAAATACATTTTTCCACTAATAATTTTTTCTGTCTTTGGATTTTTGATTTTCCAATATCCCGAGTATTTTAAAAATCAATTGAACGTAACACAAGAAAATATGGAAACAAAAATTCCCATGATCATATTTTTTGTTGTCTGTGCACTTATGACGGTGCTGTCATTTGTTAAAGAATATTCTCTAATTCCTTTGCTCGGATTAGTATCTTGTTGTTACTTATTAACAGGAATGGCTTGGTCGAATTGGAAATGGTTTTTCGTTTGGTTACTTATTGGACTAATATTTTATTTTTGCTACGGCTACAGGAAAAGTAAATTGGCAACAAATCAATAGCGAACGCAATACTTCTAAAATCCAAGATTTTTCTCAATGCCCATAATCAAGGCATGAATGATTTTAATATGAATTTCTTGGGCGCGATCAGCATATTCCGAATAGGGAGCCCTTATTTCTAAGTCTGCCAGTTGAGATAATTTTCCACCATTTTTACCGGTGAGGACAATCGTTTTCATTCCTTTTTCTTTGGCTTTCTCAACGGCATTAATAACATTTTGAGAATTTCCAGAGGTAGAAATACCGAGTAAAACATCGCCTTCTTTTCCTATTCCTTCAACAAATCGCGAAAAAATAAACTCAAATCCGTAATCGTTTGCAACACATGTTAAATGCGAAGGATCCGAGATGGAGATGGCGGCAAGCGAAGGTCGGTCATTGCGATATCTACCGCTCAACTCCTCTGCAAAATGCATGGCGTCGCACATTGACCCGCCATTTCCACAACTGATTATTTTGTTGCCATTAGCAATACTCTGACTCATCCAATCAATTGCTAACTCAATTTTTACAAAAGGGTTAGATTCAATGAACGATTGTAAACACTTAAGCGACTCAGAAAATTGTTTTCTACTGTTAGTTTCTTCTTTCATTTATACAAAGTTATGAAATAAAAAAAGGTTGCCGTAATCGACAACCTTTTCAATGCATAAACTAATTGATTAGTTTACGCTAGAGGAAAGCTCAGAACCAGCTTTAAATCTAACACTTTTCTTCGCAGCAATTTTAATTACAGCACCAGTTTTCGGGTTACGACCGTTTCGTGCTTGTCTTTTAGTAATATCAAAAGATCCAAATCCAACCAAAGAAATTTTGTTGCCTTTTTTCAATGCCGCAGTTGTTGCACCTACGAATGCATCTAATGCTCTTTTCGAATCAGCTTTAGATAATCCGGAGTGCGCTGCGATTGCGTCGATTAATTCTGTTTTGTTCATAATGTGTTTTTTAAATGAGTTAATAAATTTATTTATCGAACAAATATATCTGAATATCTATGATTGGTTCAAGGATTGCCTAAAAAAAATCAAAATTGTTGAAAAAATGCCTACTTTGTTGATAAAACGCCCTTAATCTCTTGTCAGTAGTGGCTTTCACAAGGATAAATGGCATTTGGATACAAAGCAACCTTTTTAAGAGTTGGGTTGTTTTTGTTTCGTTAAATTTGTAAAATGAAAGTAGTAGTCATTGGATCGGGAATAGGGGGCTTAGCTACAGCACTTCGTCTAAAAAAATTGGGTCTAGAAGTTGTTGTTTTTGAGTCCAACCCTTTTCCTGGTGGCAAAATCAATTCAAAATGGTTAGGGAAATATAGATTCGACATGGGGCCGTCTGTTTTTACGGAACCTGACTTGATGAATGAATTACTTCAATTGGCTGGCCAAGAAAATTTTCCTTTCCGACAACTTAAAGAATCTTGTCGTTATTTTTATGCCGATGGTTTTTCTGCGACACTGCCAGTCAATCAACAAGAGCTAGTAGAGGTATTTACAGCTCAATTTGGTGAATCTGAAAAAAGTATAAGGCGTTATCTAAATCGTGTCAAAAAAAACTACGAAGCCGTCAAGCCTGTTTTTATTGAGATAAGTTTACACCGCCCTAAACACCTATTCAATCTTAAACTTCTTTCTGCAATTCGAAGAATACCTTTCTACGGGTTGATTCGCACTATGAACAAGCACAATGTGCATCATTTCAAAAATCCGAAGACCGTTCAATTATTTAATCGCTTTGCCACATACAACGGAAGTTCTCCGTTCAAGTCGCCTGGAATGCTAAATATTATATCACACCTCGAGTTGAACATAGGGCCTGCAATGCCCGTTGGGGGAATGGTGGAAATTACCAAACAAACATATGAAGCCTGCAAAAATATGGGCGTAAAATTTCATTTTTCTGAAAAGGTAAATGAAATCCGGGTTACTCAAAATCGAGTGTCAGGTGTTGCCACTGATTTAAATACTTACGATGCGGATATTGTGGTGAGTAACATGGACGTTCACTTTACTTATGAGAGACTATTGCCAACAGTTAAAGCACCTTCTAACATATTAAATCAGGAAAAATCTACTTCTGCACTTGTATTTTATTGGGGAGTTAAAACTAAGGTTGACAAGCTAGGTGTTCACAATATTATTTTCTCCGAAGACTATTCTGAAGAATTTGAGTGTCTTTTTACAAAAAAAACATTGACTGATGACCCCACCATTTACATACATATTACCTCCAAGGAGGAGAAGGGAGATGCCCCGCCCTATGGCGAAAATTGGTTTGTTATGGTCAATGCACCAATTGATGAAGGCCAAGATTGGGATGAAATTAGAATAAGAACAAGAAAAAATATAATTCATCAAGTGAATAAAATCCTAAAAATAAATATGGAGGATCATATTGAGGAGGAGGAATTTTCTGATCCAAGAAAAATAGAACAACAATATTTTGGAAAACAAGGCTCCATCTATGGGAATTCTAGTAACTCTTCTTTTTCTGCATTTTACAGGCATCCGAATTTTTCAAAACAATTGAAAGGGCTCTATTTTGCCGGAGTTACGGTTCATCCCGGTGGTGGTATTCCTCTGGCACTTAACAGTGCAAAAATCATTGAGCGTTGTGTTCGTGAAGATTATAAACTAGGTTGAAATCACACGTAATCTTTTTTTAACCTTTATTGCCAACTCCCGAACCTCGTCAATTGACTCACCAGTTATGGTAAGGTGTCCCATTTTTCTGAACGGTTTAGAGATTTTTTTGCCGTACAAATGAGCATAAAGCCCTGGTATTTTTAAGATATCCTCCAGTCCTTCGTAATGAACCGGCCCCTCAAAACCTTTTTCACCAGTCAAGTTTAGCATGGCCCCGCACCTAATTAACGCGGTGTCACCTAAAGGTAAATTTAAAATAGCACGCAGGTGCTGTTCAAATTGACTCACCATACAACACTCTATGGTATGATGCCCTGAGTTGTGAGGTCTAGGCGCTATTTCATTGATTACTAAATTATCATCTTCCGTTAAAAAAAATTCCACTGCAAGCAAACCAACCATTCCCAATTTTTCCACCACATTTTTTGCAATTTCAGCAGATTTTATCTCAACTTCAACGCTGACATTTGCTGGCGAAAATAAAAAAGATACCAAATTCGCCTCGGAATCAAATTCACATTCTACCAAGGGAAAAACAGAAATATCGCCATTTTCATTTCGTGCAACAATTGACGAAAGTTCCTTCTTTAAGGGGACTAAATCTTCAATGATTGACGGAGCATCAAAACTACTTTCTAACTCTTGAGCCTTTCGAATAACATTTACTCCTTTCCCATCGTAACCTCCCGTGCGAAGTTTGTGAACAAAGGGAAATTCAATCCCCCTCGCATCCGCCAAAGAATCAATAAATTGGAATGAGGCCGTTGGTAAGGAGTGGTCTAAATAAAATTGTTTTTGAAGCCCTTTATCTTTAATAATTTCCAAAATTCCGGGTTGTGGGAATACTTTTTTACCCTCTGATTGAAGCACTTTTAGGGCCTCAATATTCACATTTTCAATTTCAACGGTTATAACATCTTTATCGGAACCAAATGCCAATACGGTATCAAAATCATTCAAACTCCCGCATGTAAACGAGTTTGCTATTGCCGAACATGGGGCATTTGGATCCGGATCAAGACAATGAATTTGAATGTCCAGATTAATGGCGGATTGGATCATCATTCTGCCAAGCTGTCCACCTCCAAGGACGCCGACCTTAGTGTTTCCTCCGTGCCAGTGTTTTTTCATGTAACAAATATACTCCAAAACTAATGTGCAGCTACTGATGCAATAGTGCTTTTGAATAAATTTTGGAAAATCGTATTTTTGCAATGCATTATGGAAAAGCAAGTTACCCTAATTGATAAAAAGTTTTCACTTTATTTGAATGAGGAAATTATTCTCCGTAGAATCAAGGAATTGGCGAACGTCCTTCAAAAAGATTATGCTGATAAGGAATTGGTCTTGTTGTGCATTTTAAACGGTTCGTTTATGTTTGCCGCAGATTTAGCAAAAGATTTTAACGGGTTGGTTGAGCTCTCTTTTGTAAAGGTAAGTTCATATGAAGGCACAGAAAGTAAGGGAAAAGTTGATGAACTGATTGGATTATCTTCAGATATGAAACACAAACATGTTGTGATTGTAGAAGATATTGTTGATACTGGTCTGACAATGGATAAAATAATATTTTTATTGCAACAAAAATTTCCAGAGAGCATTGAGATTTGCTCGCTGCTCTTTAAATCTGATGCTTTTTTAGGAAAATTTAAGCCAAAGTACATAGGATTCGATATTCCCAATAAATTTGTTGTCGGTTATGGACTAGACTACAATGAGAAAGGCAGAAATCTCCGAGATATTTATGAATTAATACCCGAATAAAATGTTAAATATCGTGCTATTTGGACCCCCAGGTTCAGGAAAAGGAACCCAGTCTGAGCGCTTGACAGATAAATATAATTTAGTCCACCTTTCCACAGGTGATATTTTTCGTTCGAACATTAAAGAAGAAACCGAACTTGGGAAACTGGCTCAAAGTTACATGAGTAAAGGCCAATTAGTTCCTGATTCCCTCACGATTGATTTACTTCGTTCTGAGGTACTGAAATATGAGGATCCGAAAGGATTTATCTTTGACGGTTTCCCCCGAACCAACGCCCAAGCAAAAGCCCTCGATGACTTTTTAAGTTCACAAAACACAAGCATTACGCTCATGCTCGCTCTAGAGGTTGGGGAGGATG
>Ga0194123_10002934_pt1 | contig 21324 bp, 18 predicted proteins | sample TA2MahsurfametaG_5_FD_155479 | JGI IMG/M metagenome (GOLD analysis project Ga0194123, IMG submission 155479) | Freshwater microbial communities from Lake Tanganyika, Tanzania - TA2015023 Mahale A surface | ecosystem: Environmental > Aquatic > Freshwater > Lake | place: Tanzania: Lake Tanganyika... | reverse complement strand
CGCTGAACTGATCAGCCTGCGGGTGTAGGGATGGCGCGGTGCGCGAAACAGCGATGAGGTCACCGCATCTTCAACCGCCTGACCTGCGTGCATCACGACAATCCGATCGCAGTAGTCGGCGGCCAGCGCCAGGTCATGCGTGATGAAGAGCGTGGCCATCTGGCGCTCGCGGGCAAGACCGGTAATCAGATCCATCACCGCCGCCTGGGTCGTCACATCAAGGCCTGTCGTGGGCTCATCGGCAATGAGAAGGGACGGCCGGCAGGCAAGCGCGAGTGCGATCATCACGCGCTGACACATGCCACCGGACAGCTCAAAGGGATACGCTTGGAGCCTGCGCTCGGGATCGGGAATCGCCACCTCGCGAAGCGCCTGAATCGCGCCCTCACGCAGCCCTCGGGACAAATCCGCGCCCCGCGCAATCGCATGACGTCGCAAAACGTCTTCGATCTGATCGCCCACGCGGCGAATCGGATTGAGCGCGGTTCGAGGACTTTGAAACACCATCGAGATCTCGCGACCCCTCAGCTCGGCAAGCGTGCGTGCATCGGCGCCCAGCAGATCGATGCCACCAAAACTTGCTGCGCCACCCGTGATCCGCGCAGCCCTGTCACTGATCCCCAACAGCGCATAGCTCAGCACCGACTTGCCCGACCCGCTTTCGCCCACCAGGCCGACGATCTCACCTTTTTTCAGGTGCAGATTGACGCCTTCCAACGCACGCACGCAGCCATCGCGGGTACGAAATTCAAGGTTGAGATCGCGAACCTCCAAAAGCGGCGGATTGGCGGCTGCGGCGGTTCCGGCTAACGGGTTGTTGCGCGCTGAACTCAAGACCGTCTCCTCGGATCGAGAAGATCACGAAGCGCGTCACCCAGCAGGTTGAACGTAAACACCGCAAGCATGAGTGCCGCGCCCGGAAAGAGGCTTACCCACCATTCCCCCGAGACGATGTATTGCGCGCCTTCGGCAACCAGGATGCCCCACTCAGGCTCGGGCGGCCGCACCCCCAGGCCGATGAAGCTCAGACCCGCTGCATTCAGAATCGCCCAACCCATATTGAGGCTGACCTGCACCGCGGCGGCAGGCAGCGCATTGGGCAGCAGATGCACAGCCAGGATCCGCAGATCGCGATTGCCGGAAAGTTTTGCCGCTTCGATCCAGCCCGCCGAGCGCCGAACATTCGCCTCGGCGCGTGCAACGCGAATGTAAAAAGGCAGGTTGATCACTGCGGTGGCAAGCACGATGTTGCCCACCGTGTTGCCCAGCGCAGCAACGATGCCCATTGCCAGCACGAACAGCGGAAACGCCATGATGGTGTCTGACAGCCTGGTAACGATCCGATCCCACCAGCCGCCGAAATACCCGGCCGCGAGGCCCAGCGGCAAGCCGATCACGAACGATGCGGCGACAGCCGCCAATGCAATGCCCAGATCGAGACGGGTGGCGATGATGACCCGCGACAGCATGTCGCGACCCAAGGCATCGGTGCCAAACCAGTGACGTGCCGAAGGCGGTTGCAGCGCAGCCGATGAGTTGCTTGCAAGCGGATCAAATGGCGCGATCCAAGGGCCGGCAATCGCGAGCACCACCAGACCCGCGAAGAGCAGCGCCGCAAACAGCGTCACGGGATTCTCGGTAAGCACATGCCGGGCATGGCTCCAGAACGAACGCGGCGCGCTCATGAATCGACGCTCACTCTTGGATCGACCAGCAGATACAGCAGATCGACCAGCAGATTCACGAACACGAACAGCACACCCATGGTGAGCACGAAGCCCTGCACCGGCGCGTAGTCGCTGGCGGTCAGCGCATCAATGGCGTAGCTGCCGATACCGGGCCACCCAAATACTTTCTCAACAATGACGCTGCCACCCAGCATGAAACCAAACACCATACCCAGCGTTGTGATGACCGGCAGCAGCGCGTTTCGCAGCGCATAGGTAAACAGCACCGTGGCGGGTGTCAGCCCCGAGGCACGCGCGGTACGAACGAAGTCGGAGCTCAGTACCCCCAGCATCGATGCGCGCGTCATTCTTGCGATCGGTGCGAGCACGAAAATCGCCATGGTGGCAACGGGCAGCACCAGCTGTTTGGCAGCGGCCCACCAGATGGCGGCGTCGCGTGCGATCAGTGAGTCGATCAGCAGAAAACCGGTGACCACCGGAGGCGTTGAAAATATCGGGTCAAGGCGCCCCATGGGCGAGGGCGCCCAGCCCAGCAAGAAATAGAAGACATACGCAAGCAGCAGTCCGGTAAAAAAAGTGGGCAGCGACACCCCGGCAGTGGTGATGACCCGGCACACCTGATCGATCCAGCTGCCCTGCCGAACGGCCGCGAGCACGCCCATCGGCACGGCGATGCCGCAGGCCACCACCAGCGCGACCAGCACGATTTCGAGCGACGCGGGTAGGCGTTGTGCAAGCTCGGTGAGAACCGGCTGGCCGGTGGTGAGCGACAGGCCGAACTCACCCCGCGCCAGATCGCCGAGATACCGAAGAAACTGCTCCGGGAGCGGCCGGTCCAGGCCGAGCTGCCGCCGTACCTGTTCGATCGCCTCGGCGGTGGCTGCGCCGCCCGCGAAATAGGCGGCCGGATCGCCCGGCAGCGCCCGCGTCAGCAGAAAAGTGATCACCACGACACCGAACAGGCTCGGTACCGCGGCGATCAGTCGTTTGGCGATCAGGCGCAGCATCAACACACGCTCCTTGAGTCCCGGCGATCCGAGGCTCAGCCCTTGGACAGTTGGCGATAGTCGGGCTGCAGGTGAAACCAGTACATGTAGCCCTGCACCTCGCGCCGCATGGCCACATCCATGGTGGGCTGCAGCAGCGGCACGCGCGGCACCTCGTCATAAGCGATCTGAATCATCTCCTTGACCGCCCCCTCGTACACCGAGCGCTCGGTGGCGAACTGCGCAGTGCTGATCAGTTTGTCGAGCGCAGGGTTCTTGTAGCTCATGGTGTTGAACACGGCGTCCTGACCGTGGTAGCACCAGAAGAAAAAGTACTCGGGATAATCGAGCCAGCCGCCAAACCGGTTGACGATCATCGGCATGTCTTTCTTCAGCAGCGCCGCGCGCCAGGTTGCGCCGGGAATCTTGTTGATCTGCGCCTTGATGCCGATGGCGGCCAGCGACTCCTGGATGAGCACCGTCATGGGTTCGCCAATGGTGGCGCCGCCCAGATCAAAACTGATCGTGGTCTCAAAGCCGTTGGCATAGCCCGCTTCAGCAAGCAGCGCTTTGGCCTTCGCGACATCGGTGGCATAACCGGTGGGTTGCGGCCAGGCAATGCTTGCCACTTTGGGCGACCCGCCATAGAGCTTCGCGGCGCGGCGATAAATCGCGGTATCGAAAATCTTGTCGTAAGGCAGCACCCAGGCCACGGCCTGCCTGACCTTCGGGTTGTTGAAGGGTGGCTTGGTGACATTCATGCCCAGATAGAACATTGAGTTCTCAATCGGCATCGAGGTGACCTTCACCGCAGACGTTTCGGCCGAAAGCTCGGAGAAATCTTTTGGCGGCAGATCGTAGGTGATGTCGATGTCGCCCTTGACCAGCAGCGCGCGGCGGTTGCCAGCATTGGGCACATCGCGCTGCACGATCCGACGAAGCTTAGGCATCGGTCCGCACACCCAGTTGTCGTTGCGCACATAGATGATTTCCTGACCCGGCTTCCAGGACTCCACCCGGTAGGCACCCCCACCAGCGGTGTTGTTGCGCGTCCAATTCAGGCCCCAGGGATCCTGCGGCGTGACATGCTTTTTCACCAGCTCGCTGTTCAGGATGGACGGCACCGGCACGGCCAGGTCGGGCATCGCGAGTTTGTCGCGTCTGAAAAATTTCACGCGGAAGGTCAGGTCGTCGACGACCTCGAACTGTTCGGGCTTCTCAAGTGAACCCGCCGCCATCTGAAAGGTCGGAAACCCGCCCACGCTGACCGCGCGGTCAAAGCTCCACTTGACGTCTTTGGCCGTTACCGGTGTGCCATCGTGAAAGCGCGCGTTGGCACGAAGCTTGAAAGTGACCGACATGCCATCGGGCGCAATCTGCCAGCTTTCGGCAAGTTCCGGCTCAAGCTTGTCGCGGTCATAGACCACGCGTCCGTCCGGCAGGGTCTTCTTGCCATAGGTCATCAGGCGGTCGTAACAGATCCAGCTGACGCCATAGGCGGGTCGATTGGCGCCCACCGTGTGGATATCGAGCGAGTTCGGGCCGAACTCGTTGGCAACGACCAGCACGTCATTCGGCCGGGACTGCGCGTGGCCAGCCAGTGGCAGGGCGCCGCCAAGCGCAACCGATCCAGCGGCACTGCGAGAAATGAATTGCCTGCGATCCATGATGGGCTCCGGTTGATGAGGGTCAGAAGGGGTCAGGTCGTGGGACTGCAAAGGGGGCGCGCCTGCGCGTCGGGCCGGACAGGCGGCTGCTGCGCGGCCAGATAGGCGCGCCAGCCACCGAACTCGCTGATGTCCCGGGCGCCGGCGAGGCCCGCGCTTTCGCACAAAAAGCCTTGAACGGTTCGACCGTCCGCAAGCTCGATCGTTCCCAGGCCCAGCGGCGCAGGGATGAGCGCCAGAAAACCACCCACTTCGGCCATCGGCACATCCCAGATTTCGAGCTCAATTGCAGCCCCATCCGAGTCGACCCGAAGCAGGCCTGGGCGCGCGGGCGGTCCCCCCGCGAGCGCGAACAGTCGATACCGTGCGGCGGTCTTGGCCCGCTCGCGAAGCACCGCGCGACGCGTGGTGAGTTGATGGTTCAAAGGCAGCCCCGCCATGTGCGCGCCCACCGCGGCAATCTGAAGCACAGGTTCGGTGGCGGGCGCAGGCAGCACGTCCGCTGCGGGAGACGCACGCCGTGCCCAGGCGGCCTCCCAATGCCGCGCCCAGCGGGCAAGCGCCGCATCGTCGTTGCCCCGCGCGATCAGCGTGATCCCGAAGGGCAGCCCGGTGGCGGTGAGGCCTGCGGGCAGCGCCAGCGCGCACCATCCCAGCAGATTGACGAAATTGGTGAAGCGACCCAGCTGCGAGTTCACACCGATGGGATCCGCAGCCAGTGCCTGATGCGTGGGATGCCGCGGCGCGGTGGGCACCATCAGTATGTCCGCGTCGGCCCAAATGCTCTCAAGCGCGCGGCGCGCGTGCTGCAGCCGGTAATGCGCTTCAAAGGTATCGGCGGCCGTGTACCGGCGCGCGGCACCAATTACCGCGCTCACCGTTGGGTCCATCTGCTCAGGCTGCGTGTCGATCAGCGATCGAACAACCGAGTACCGCTCAGCAACCCAGGGGCCGTCATACAACAGCCGAGCCACCTCATACAGCGGCTCAAAGTTGAGGGGTTCGACAGACTGGGCGAGCGAGGACATCACCTCGAGCGCACGGTCCCATCCCGCGTCATAGCCATCGTCGGTCAAAGCGAGCCCTGCCGGCACCAGCACGCGCGGCGCGGCTGCGGGAAACGCGATCCGACCCGGCACGAAAGCCGAGTAGTCATCGGCCATATCGGCGCCTTCGATGACCGCAAGAATTGCTGCGGCGTCATCGACCCACCGCGCAAACACCGACACGCAGTCAAGCGTTCGGCAGGCGGGCAGCACGCCCGCGGTACTGACTCGGCCCGGTGTGGGCTTCAGCCCCACGAGGCCGTTAAAGCCAGCGGGGATTCGCCCCGATCCGGCGGTATCGGTACCGAGCGCGAAGACGACGTCGCCCCGCGCGACCGCGACGGCTGAACCCGAGCTGGATCCGCCGCTGATTCGTTCAGCACTGAAGACGCTCGACGGCGCGCCGTAGGGCGAGCGCGCACCGACCAGGCCGGTTGCAAACTGGTCCAGGTTGGTCTTGCCAAATAGCACCGCACCAGTAGCGAGCAGCTTCTGCACCACCGTGGCACTTTGCTCAGGCCAGCGCTCAAACGCCGGGCACGCTGCCGTCGTCGGCATACCGGCCGCGTCGATGTTGTCTTTGACGGCGAAGGGCACCCCGAACAGCGGATACGCTCTGAGAAGCGCCTGACGGTCTCCGATGCCTTCAGCCAGCAGATTGAGCGCGTCAATTCGGGTGGCGAGCGCGCGCGCGTCGATCAGATGTATCCAGGCAGCAGGCGCGCGCTCAGCCTGAAGCCGCGACAGCCGGGCGCGTAGCAGCGCGCCGACCTCAACACCCGAGGTAACCGCATCGCGCCAGCCGGGCAGGTCAATCAGTCTGGCTTCGTCAGGAAGGAAAGCCATAGTGCTGCTTTGGTTGAGTTGGAACGGGGTTGTGAGATGGAATTTCGACCAACGATCTATATTGGTGCACAGTCTTGTATACAAGCGAGAGCACATGCAGGCTTCGTGCCAGACCGCGACGGCCGCCGCATCCGATTGGCCAATCACCCCGGCACATCGGACCGCCACCCGTCGAACCCGCTAAACTCGCGGGTTTCCCCAGAGCCCGGTTTCCAGTCATGCAAGAGAAGTACGACGCCGGCGCGGTCGAGCGCGCCGCCCAACAGCATTGGCAATCCATCGATGCCTATCGGGCAATCGAAAACGACCCTCGGTTTCCAAAGGGTAAGTTTTATGCCTGCTCGATGCTGCCGTATCCGTCCGGCAAGCTCCACATGGGGCATGTGCGCAACTACACGATCAACGACGTGATGTACCGGCAGCTGCGAATGCAGGGCTGGAACGTGCTGATGCCCATGGGATGGGACGCGTTCGGGCTACCCGCCGAAAACGCCGCAATGAAAAACGGCGTTGCCCCAGCCAAATGGACCTGGGACAACATCGCGCACATGAAAAAGCAGATGCTGGCGATGGGCCTGGCGATCGACTGGAGCCGCGAGGTTGCAACCTGCTCGCCCGACTACTACCGCTGGAACCAGTGGCTGTTTCTGAAAATGCTCGAGCACGGTATCGCTTACCTGAAAAACGGCATCGTGAACTGGGATCCCGTCGACCAGACCGTGCTGGCCAACGAGCAGGTCATTGATGGTCGTGGCTGGCGTTCCGGTGCAGTGGTCGAAAAGCGCGAGATCCCGATGTATTACCTGGGGATCACGCGCTATGCCGACGAGCTGCTGTCCGATCTGTCGGGCCTGGGCTGGCCCGAGCGCGTCAAGATCATGCAGGAGAACTGGATCGGACGATCAACCGGCGTTCGATTCGCATTCCCACACACGATTCGCGACCAATCCGGCGCACTGGTCGGCGACGGTAAGCTGTATGTATTTACCACCCGTGCCGACACGATCATGGGCGTTACCTTTGTCGCGGTGGCGCCCGAACACCCGCTCGCCACGGTCGCTTCAGCCCGTGACCCCAAGGTTGCCGCGTTTGTTGATGCGTGCAAGCAGGGCGGCGTTACCGAGGCCGAACTTGCCACGCGCGACAAGGACGGTGTGCCTACCGGGCTGACCGTGTCACACCCGCTTACCGGCGAACCCGTCGAAGTGTGGGTCGGCAACTATGTTCTTTACAGCTACGGCGACGGCGCGGTCATGGGCGTTCCCGCGCATGACGAGCGTGACTTCGCATTCGCGCGCAAGTTTGGCCTGCCTATCCGTCAGGTGATTGCGGTGGATGGCGAGTCCTTCTCGGACCAGGAATGGCAGACCTGGTACGAAGACAAGCAACGCGGACGATGCATCCATTCGGGCCGCTTTGACGGGCTGGCTTACGGGGCCGCGGTCGAGGCCATTGCAGCCGATCTCTCGGCAAAGGGGCTTGGCGAAAAGCGCATCCAGTATCGCTTGCGCGATTGGGGCATCTCGCGCCAGCGCTACTGGGGCACACCGATTCCGATCATTCATTGCGGCGACTGCGGTGCGGTCCCGGTGCCTTACAACCAGTTGCCGGTCGTGCTGCCCGACGATTTGGTGCCCGACGGCAGTGGCAATCCGCTCGCCAAAAACGAGGCATTCCTGCGCTGCGCGTGTCCCAAATGCGGCAAGCCCGCGCGCCGCGAAACAGACACGATGGATACCTTCATCGACTCGTCCTGGTATTACATGCGCTACTGCTCGCCTGATAACGATCAGGCCATGGTGGACGCAAGAAACGATTACTGGATGCCGATGGACCAGTACATCGGTGGCATCGAACATGCGGTGCTGCATCTGCTGTACGCCCGCTTCTGGACCAAGGCGATGCGCGACATCACCGGCGATTTTCCGGGCGACGCCTCGCGCGGCCTGGTCCGGTTTGATGAACCCTTTTCGAACCTCTTGTGCCAGGGCATGGTGCTCAACCATCTCTATTTCAGAAAAGGCGACAAGGGCGGCATCGAATATTTCTGGCCCGACGACGTTGAAAACGTTCACGATGCCAAGGGTCAGGTTATCGGCGCAAAACTGAAGTCCGACGGCATGGCCATCGAATACGGTGGCGTCGGCACCATGAGCAAAAGCAAGAACAACGGCGTCGATCCGCAGTCGCTCATCGATCAGTATGGCGCCGATACGGCCCGCCTGTTCGTCATGTTTGCCTCGCCGCCCGAGCAGACACTTGAATGGTCGGGCGCGGGCGTCGAGGGCGCGCACCGCTTCCTGCGCCGGCTCTGGACCACCGCCTTCGCGCGTCATGAGGCGGCTGCCCGGGCAGGATCGCTCGCCGCCGATGCTCTGGATGATGCGCAGCGCGCACTCCGCCGGGAGATTCACTCGATCCTGAAACAGGCCGACTACGACTATCAGCGCAAGCAGTACAACACCGTCGTGTCAGCGGCCATGAAGATGCTGAACGCCATCGAGGGCGCCCGGTTGGCAGACTCGCCCGCCACCGATGCGGTGTTCGCCGAGTCGCTGTCAATTCTGATTCGCGCGCTCTATCCGGTGGTGCCGCACATCACGCATGCGCTATGGCTTGAGCTTGGGTATGCAGCGCGTGAGGGCGACCTGCTCGATGCAGGCTGGCCCACCGTTGACGACGCCGCGTTGCGGCAGGATCGAATCGAACTCGTGCTGCAGATCAACGGCAAAGTGCGCGGTAGCGTATCGGTCGAGGCCTCAGCCGACCGCGACGCAATCGAGGCAGCCGCGCTGGCAACGGACGTCTTTGCCAGGCATGCGGAAGGAAAGCCCGCCAGGAAAGTGATCGTGGTGCCTGGCCGACTGGTCAACGTCGTGGTCTGAGGGTGGGCATCGCACATTGACCCGCTTCCTGATCCGAGACTCCTTACCAACCGGGCGGCGAGCATTGCTTGCCGCCGGTCTGGCCTCTGTCTGCCTGACGGGTTGCGGGTTCCAGCTACGTGGCTCAGCGCCATTGCCGTTTCGCAGGCTCTACTCGGGTTTCTCGCGCAATTCAGCGATCGGCGCCGAACTGCGCTCGCTGATTCGGGTCAGCAGCGACACGGTCATCGTAGACCGCGTCGATGACGCCGACGCGCGGCTCGAGGTGCTTTCCGAGCGGCGTGAACGCGAAATCGTCGGCTTCACCAGCACCGGTCGCCCCCGCGAGTTTCAGCTTCGTCTGCGGATTCGGGTTCGGGTCACCGATGCCAAGGGCGTTGAATGGATGGCGCCCACCGAGTTGTTGTTGCGACGTGAGCTCACCTCAAGTGATATTGAGGTGGTCAACCGCGCCCAGGAGGAAGAGCTGCTGTTTCGCGAGATGGAGTCCGACTTCGTCCAGCAGCTGCTGCGCAGGCTCTCTGCGCTTAAGCCGCGAGGATAGGCGGCTATGGCGCAGGTTCGCCCCGAAGGCCTGTCCGCGGCGCTGTCGCGTGCTGTGCCGGCTATCGGATGGATCCACGGCGATGAGCCACTGCTGGTACAGGAAGCGGCAGGCCTGTTCCGTGCAGCCGCCCGCCGGGCAGGCGCCGACGAACGGCAGGTATTCGAGGTCGATCGTTCATTCAAGGCCGAGCGCTTCGCGGCGGAAGCCGGCGCGTTGTCGCTCTTTGCGTCGGGTCGGCTGCTTGAGCTGCACTTTTCCGGCAAACCTGGCAAGGAATACGGTGAACTGATCGCGATCACCGCCGAGCAGGCCGATGCATCGCTGCGGCTTCTGGTGCTCAGCGGCCGACTCGATCGATCCACGACCGAAACAGGCTGGTTCGGGCGAATCGATCGTGCCGGTCTGGTCGTTCCTGTTTTCCCGGTCGAGCGTCGCGAACTGCCACGCTGGATCGCAGGCCGACTGGCCAGGCAGAAGCAGCGCGCCGATGCGGCAACGCTCGAACTGATCGCCGAACGCGTAGAGGGCAATCTGCTTGCCGCGCACCAGGAGGTCAGCAAGCTCGGCCTGCTGTTTCCCGAGGGCGAGATTCCGGCCGCCGAGGCGCGCGCCGCAGTCTTGAGCGTGGCACGCTACGACGCGTTCGATCTGGTTGAGGCCATGCTGGCGGGCGACCGCGAGCGATCGCTTCGAAGCCTGGAGGGCCTGCGCGCGGAGGGCGAAGCCCCGCCGCTGCTGGTCTGGGCAATTGGTGACGCCATTCGAACCTTGATGCGCCTGCATGCGGCGCGCGACCAGGGCCTGGCACTTGCCCAGGCAATGCGCTCGGCACGCATCTTTGGCCCGCGCGAGCGCCTGTTCGAGGCCGCGATGCGCCGCGTGTCGGCTGCCGACTGCGAGCAGGCGCTGCGGTCGACCGCGCTCGCGGATAGAATCTTCAAGGGTGTCGCAGCCGGTGACAGCTGGCTCACACTCGAGCGAATCGTAATGAGGATGGCGGGCGTTCCGCTGCCTGGAGACAACTGACATCGTGGACAAACCGCCGATCGACATCGCTGCCTACATGGACAACCTCGGGCAACGCGCGCGTGCTGCGGCCCGCGGCATCGCACGGTCGTCAACGCAGGCCCGCAACCGGGCGCTCACCGCCACCGCAGCGGCACTGCGTCGCGAGGCTGCCGCGCTGCAGCGCGCCAATGCGCTTGACCTGCAGGCCGCCCGCGAAGCAGGTCATGATCAGGCCTTTGTCGACCGCCTTGCGCTGACCCAGCGCGTCATCGACACCATGGCCGAGGGTCTGGAGCAGATCGTGATGCTGCCCGACCCGGTCGGCGAAATCAGCGGACTCAGCTATCGCCCCTCCGGCATTCAGGTGGGCAAGATGCGTGTGCCGCTGGGGGTCATTGGCATCATCTACGAGTCGCGCCCCAACGTCACCATTGACGCGGCAGGCCTGTGCATCAAGTCCGGCAATGCCACCATCCTGCGCGGTGGCTCAGAAGCACTGCACAGCAATCAGGCGCTTGCCGCCCTGATCCGCGAGGGCTTGGCCGAGGCCGGGCTGCCTGCCGATGCGGTACAGGTGATCGACACCACCGATCGCGCCGTGGTGGGGGCTCTGATCGCGGCTGAACGCTGGGTCGATGTGATCGTGCCGCGCGGCGGTAAATCGCTCACGGAGCGCATCTCCCGCGAGGCACGCGTACCGGTTATTCGCCACCTCGACGGCATCTGTCACGTCTATATCGATGACCATGCCGACCCCGACAAGGCAATCCGCATTGCCGATAACGCGAAAACCCAGCGTTACTCGCCCTGCAACACCATGGAAACGCTGTTGGTGGCCGAATCCGTGGCCGCGCAGATCCTGCCGCCGCTTTGCCGGATCTACGCTGACAAAGGGGTTGAGCTGCGAGGCGACGCCAGAACCCGCGAGCTGCTGGGCCGGGCTGCCCTGGCCTGCCTGCCCGCCACCGAGGACGATTGGCGCACCGAGTACCTCGCCCCGATTCTTGCAATCCGAGTGGTGTCAGGGCTTGACCAGGCGATTGAGCACATCGCCCAATACGGATCGCAGCACACCGACGCGATCATCACCGAGCACCATGGCCACGCGATGCGGTTTCTTCGCGAGGTCGATTCGTCGTCAGTGATGATCAATGCCTCCACCCGCTTTGCCGATGGTTTCGAATACGGCTTGGGCGCGGAAATCGGTATTTCCACCAATAAGCTGCATGCGCGCGGACCGGTCGGGCTGGAAGGCCTCACGTCGCTCAAGTTTGTGGTGTTCGGCAACGGCCAGATCCGAACCTGAGCCCGCATACGCCCCGCTTATCGGGCGGCGCGCCGCACCCGCCCCTTCACAGGAAGCTTGCATGAGCACCGGTTATCTCTGGATCAAGGCGCTTCATATTGTGTTCGTCACCAGCTGGTTCGCGGGCCTGTTCTACCTGCCCCGGATCTTCGTCAATCTCGCCATGGTTCCTGAACCCGGCGCCGAACGCGACCGTCTGCTTCTGATGGCCCGCAAGCTATGGCGCTTCATGCAGCCACTGATGGGCCTTGCGCTGCTCTTTGGCCTCTGGCTGTGGCTGGGCTACGGCGTGGGCGCCGCGAGCGGCTGGATGCATGCAAAGCTTGCCATCGTCGTTCTGCTGCTGGTCTACCACCATCTGTGTGGACGACTACTGAAGCGACTCGAACGCGGCGCCGACAGCCACTCGCATGTCTGGTTTCGCTGGTTCAATGAAGCACCGGTCATCGCACTGGTGATCTCGGTCATTCTCGTCGTCGTCAAACCGTTCTGATACGCAAGGAGGCGACGATGTCGCGCGAACTCGAGTACTTCATGGCGCCAGCCTCGCCCTGGACCTATCTGGGTCATCAGCGACTCATCGATCTGTGTGCGCGCCATCAGATCGCCATCCACATGATGCCGATCGATCTTGGCAAGGTGTTTCCGCAGTCAGGTGGTTTGCCGCTGCAGCAGCGCGCACCCCAGCGCCAGGCGTATCGTCTGGTTGAACTGGCCCGCTGGCGTGACGTCACGGGTCTGCCGCTCAATGTTCAGCCCAGGTTCTTTCCTGTGGGTGGCGATGAGGCGGCGTTGGCGCTGATCGGTGCAAAACACCATCACGGCATGGCGGCATCGCTCGCACTTGCCGGAAGAATCCTGCGCGCAATCTGGGCCGAGGAGCGCAACCTCGCTGATCCGCACACGCTGTCGGCCATCATCGGCGAAGCGGGGCTCGACGAGGCCGCAATTGCTGCCCGGCGAGCAGACGCGGCTGCAGAGTACGAGGCCAACACTCGCAAAGCCATCGATCGTCAGGTCTTCGGCGCACCCTGGTACGTCTGGAAGGGCGAGCCTTTCTGGGGACAGGACAGACTCGATCTGCTGGAGCGCTCGATTGAACAGGCCTGAGCTGCAGAATAACCGGCACGCGCGCGGCGGCCACGAACCTGGCAATCGCAGTAGCGGTAACGACGCGCAGCGCGCCGTCCCTCAGCGCGCCGTCCCTCAGCGCGCCGTCCCTCAGCGCGCGGCGCTGCAGCTGTTCGCGCCCTGCCCGCGCGGGCTCGAGCCGGCGCTGTCTGACGAGCTTGCGGCGCTGGGCGCGCGCGACTGCCGAATCACAGGTGGCGGTGTCGCGTTCACGGGCGATGCCTCGGTGGCTATGCTCGCCAATCTTCATAGCCGTATCGCCAGTCGAATCCTGATGCAGATCGTTGCGGGCCGCTGCCGTGACGAGGACGCGCTCTATCGGCTGGCTAGGCGCATCGAGTGGGAGCACTGGTTCAATGAGCGCGTGACCATGCGGGTTGACGTCTCAGCGCAGCGCTCGCCGCTTCGCAGCCTCAACTTCGCAACGCTCAGGGTGAAAGATGCGATCTGCGATCGGTTTCGCGACCTGACCGGCGTTCGGCCGTCGATCAATACCCGGGCCCCGGATGTCCGCGTGTTCGCGTTCCTAGAGGCGGTCGATGCCACGCTCTATCTCGACCTGTCGGGCGAAGCGCTCTTCAAACGCGGGTGGCGGTCTGAGGAAGACTCCGCTGGCGCGGCACCGCTCAAGGAAAACCTGGCGGCAGGCCTGCTCGCCCTCGCTGGCTGGCAACCGGGGCTTCCTCTGCACGACCCCATGTGTGGCTCGGGCACGCTGCTGATAGAAGCCGCGCAGCGCATACTCGGCATCGCGCCAGGAACGGGTCGCGGCTTTGGTTTCGAGCGACTCACAGGCTTCGAAGCCCTTGAATTCGCCAATCTCCGCCAGGCCGCTGAGCAGTTGGCACATGCGGCACGATTGCAGCTCGCGCAGAACGGCGGCGCTCTGCCAATTTCCGGTTCCGATATCGACCCCAGAGCGGTCGAGCGCACGAACAGAAACCTGCTGCTTGCGGGAATTCCGGCGGGCGCGGTCTCGGTCGCGGAGGCCGACTTCGGGGCGGTTCGCCCTTCGGAGGCTGCCCGGCCAGCGCCGGGCATCATCGTGACCAACCCGCCGTACGGTGCGCGTCTGCACGCGCAGCTGCATGGCCGTGATGAGGCGCCTGATGACGACACGCCCGGCAACGACAAGTCATCCAGCGCCAGGCCGGCGCCACACCAGGCGCAAGGGGCCGATGATGACGACCATCAGCGGGCGATGCAGGCCATCGGCGCAACGCTGCGACGCGACTTCGGCGGCTGGCGTGCCTGTCTGCTGTCTCCCGATTCAGAGTTGCCGCGCCAGTTGGGCATGCAGCCTGCGCGACGCACGCCGCTCTTCAACGGTGCAATCGAGTGCCGGCTGTTCTGCTTCGAAATCTTCGATCGCAGCCAGCGCAGCCCCACACAGCGCACCCCCTCCACAACCCAGCCCGCGACATGATGGTTGATTCGGCGTCCGACAGCGCGAGCGCAGCCGAGTCAGCGGCAGCGCGGCTTGCGGCCGTCCGCAAACGCATCGAGCTCGCCTGTGCAGCGGTCAATCGCGCGCCGCAGTCTGTGGCGCTGCTTGCGGTGAGCAAAACCTGGGACGCTTCGCGCGTGCTCGAACTTGCCGCGCTGGGCCAACACGCCTTCGGCGAAAACTACCTGCAGGAAGCCCTTGCCAAGATTGAAGCGTGTTCCGCTCAGGCCCCTGCCGGCATCGAATGGCATTTCATCGGGCCGATCCAGTCGAATAAAACGCGGCCAATCGCCGAGCACGTCGACTGGGTACATTCGATTGACCGGGAAAAAATCGCCGCGCGCCTGTCTGAGCAACGTCCGGCCAACCATTCGGCGCTACAGGTCTGCGTTCAGGTCAATGTATCGGGCGAGCTCAGCAAGAGCGGCTGCGTGCCCAAGGAAACGGTGGCGCTGGCGCTGGCCATTGCACGCCTGCCGCAGCTGCATCTTCGCGGGCTCATGACCATTCCCGAACCTACCCCTGATCTCGCGCTGCAACGCGAGCGTTTCGCAGAGTTGCGCACCCTGCACACGCGCGTCAAAGCGCAGCTGGGCAGAATCAGCCCCGAGGCTGCTGCCCGCTTTGATACCTTGTCAATGGGAATGTCGGACGATCTGGAGGCAGCGATCGCAGAGGGCGCGACGCTCGTCCGGGTGGGAACCGCCCTGTTCGGGCGGCGCCCGGCGATGGTCAGGCCATCGCCTTGATGGCGGCGGCCAGACGGCTCTTGTAACGCGACGCGGCATTCTTGTGAATGATGCGCTTATCCGAAATACGGTCGATCACCGACTGAGCCTGCTGCATCACCTGGGTGGCAGCGGCCTTGTCGCCGGCGCCAATCGCCTTGCGAACGCTTTTGATAGCGGTACGAAGCGTAGAACGCTGACTGGAGTTCTGCGCGTTCTGACGGACCGACTGCCGGGCGCGTTTACGCGCCGACGCAATGTTTGCCATGGGACAATCCCGAAAGAGTCCGGTGAACCCGGAGAAAGTAAAAGGGAAAGCCTTGAAGTTTAACCTGATTTCACTGGTGGCGGCAAATAGCCCAGTGCGCCAACACCCAGGCCCGGACTGGCGAAGGCGCATTCGGTGAACCTGCTCAAAGCCGCCGCGACGGTCAGCGGGTTCACGCTGCTGTCCCGAATCACCGGACTGGTTCGTGAGACGCTCATCGCCACGGTGTTTGGCGCCTCGGCGCTGACCGACGCATTTTTCGTCGCGTTCCGGCTACCCAACATGCTGCGCCGGTTATTCGCCGAGGGCGCTTTCTCGCAGGCCTTCGTGCCGATGCTGAGCGAGCGCAAGCTACAGGCCGAGCAGGGCCAGCACGAGGCAGCGCATGGCTTTGTAAGCAGGGTTGCCACGGCGCTTGCCTGGGCGCTGATCCTGGTCACGATCGCAGGCATGGTTGGCGCTCCGCTTCTGGTATGGGCCATGGCAGCGGGTCTGGATGCGCCGGCTGAGGCCGCGGCCATCCTGATGACGCGCTGGATGTTCCCCTACATCCTGCTGATTTCCCTGGTCGCGCTCGCCGCCGGCATCCTCAATACCTGGAAGCAGTTCGCCATTCCCGCCTTCACGCCCGTGCTGCTCAACCTCGCGATGATCGGCTCATCACTGCTGCTGGCCTCGCGGCTGGACCCGCCCGTGCTTGCACTTGCAGCGGGCGTGATCGCGGGTGGCATTGCGCAGCTCGCACTGCAGCTGCCGGCGCTGCATCGAATCGGCATGCTGCCGCGTTTGGGCTTGAATCCGTTCAAGGCGTTTGCCGATCCGGATGTCCGAGCCATCATCATCAAAATGGGGCCTGCGGTGCTGGCCGTATCGGTCGCACAGATCAGTCTGGTCATCAACACCCACATCGCTTCGCGACTGGCGGCGGGCAGCGTCAGCTGGGTGTCTTTCGGCGACCGGCTGATGGAGTTCCCCACCGCACTGCTGGGTGTTGCGCTCGGCACGGTGCTGCTGCCATCGCTCGCTCGCGCCAGTCAGAGCAACGACACGCAGGAATACAGCCGCCTGCTCGACTGGGGCCTTCGCCTGTGCGTGGTCCTGTCCGTGCCCGGGATGGTGGGGCTCGCGCTGATGGCCGAGCCGTTAACAGCCCTCCTCTTTCATTACGGACGTTTTGATGCGAACGATGTCGCCATGACGCGTCAGGCGGTGCTCGCCTACTCAGCGGGTCTGTTGGGTCTGATCGCTGTCAAGGTGCTGGCGCCAGGCTTTTACGCGCGACAGGACATCCGGACACCAGTCAAAATCGCGCTCGTCGTTCTGGCTGCCACACAGCTCCTCAATCTCGCCTTCGTGCCCTGGCTGCAGCATGCGGGGCTCGCGCTGTCGATCTCGGTGGCGGCGTGGGTCAACGCTGCCCTGCTGCTGCGGGGTCTGCTTCGAAACGGTACCTATCGACCCGAGATGGGTTGGGTCGCGCTCATGCTCAAGGTGCTCATGGCCGCGTCGGCAATGGGCGCGCTGTTGTGGTTCATCGTGCCCCGGTTTGACTGGATCAGTCTGCAATCCTCGCCAATGATTCGCGTGGCGCTGGTCTTGTCGATCCTTGCTGGCGCGGCGGGCCTTTATCTGACCGCCCTCGTTCTGATGGGCCTGCGCCCGCGACAGTTCCTGCGGCGCGATTAACGGATCACGGAGAGTTCAATGCGGATTGCCTTCATAGGTGGCGGCAACATGGCGAGCGCGCTGATTGGCGGACTGGCGGGTCGCAGTAAGCAGGCGCCGATCATCACGGTCATTGAGCCGGTGGCTGCGCAACGCGAGGCACTGCAGTCGCGTTTCAGCGTGCAAGTGCTCGAGGCCCCCGATCAGGCGGCGCTCGACGCCGACATTCTGGTAATGGCCGTCAAGCCTCAGCAGATGCGCGATGCAGCACAGGCCTGCGCGCGCTGGGTATCACGCCAGCTGGTCATCAGCGTCGCGGCAGGCATTCGCATCGCCGACCTGCAGCGCTGGCTGGGTGGCCATCCACGAATTGTGCGAGCCATGCCCAACACGCCAGCCCTGATCAGTCTGGGCGTTACCGGCATGTGCGCGGGCGCTGCGGTCAGCGCCGACGACCGCACCACGGCCGACTCCATTCTCAGCGCGGTCGGAGAAACCGTGTGGGTCAATGATGAGTCGCTGATCGATGCGGTCACGGCGGTAAGCGGCAGCGGCCCGGCCTACGTGTTTCGCTTCATCGAGGCAATTGAGCAGGCGGCAATCAAGCAGGGTTTGTCAGCGCAAGACGCCCGCAAACTGACGCTTGCCACCTTTCGAGGCGCCTCGGAGCTGGCTGCGCGCTCACACGAGCCCCCCGCTACGCTGCGCGAGCGCGTCACCTCTAAAGGCGGTACCACCGCCGCCGCCCTGGCGGTCATGGAGCAGGGTGAACTTGGCACGCTGATCGATCGGGCGGTGGAGGCAGCCTGTCGTCGGGGTGCCGAACTGGGTGATGAGTTCGGGCGCTGATCAACGCCCCGGGGACGCCAGAAGCGCATCCACCAGGACGCCAGCGAATACTGCCGCGCCAAACCAGTTGTTGTGGTTGAACGCCCGAAAGCATCCCTCGCGACTGCGCGACCGGATCAGTGTCCAGTGGTAAGCGGCGATCGCCGCGGCCGCGCCAAGGCCTGCGTAGTAAGCAGGACCAAGCCGCTCCATCTGACCGACCCAGCCCAGCAGCGCAAGCGCCATGGCGTAGCAGATCATGACCGCAGCCAGATCGAAGCGGCCGAAGGTGATCGCCGACGTTCGGATGCCGATGCGCAGATCATCGTCGCGATCAACCATGGCGTACTCGGTATCGTAGGCAACCGCCCAGGCGATGTTGGCAGCCAGCATGACCCAACCCGATAACGGCACGGTACCCAGCACCGCCGCGTACGCCATCGGAATGCCAAATCCAAACGCAACCCCAAGATAGGCCTGGGGAATTGCAAGGAAGCGTTTGGTAAACGGGTAACTGGCGGCAAGGAACGCAGCCACCACCGCGAGACCCCAGGTGAGCGGATTGAAGGGCAGTACCAGCGGCAGCGCCACAAGCGACAGCACCACAAACACCGCGACCGCTTCCCAGGGTGCAATCAGGCCGGCGGTCAGCGGCCGATCGCTGGTGCGCTTCACATGGCGATCGAAATCACGATCGGCAAAATCATTGATGGCGCATCCTGCCGAGCGCATCAGCAGCGTACCCGCGCAAAATGCAAACACGGTGTAGGCCTCGGGTTGGCCAGCGCTCGCAATGAACACCGCCCACAGTGTGGGCCACAGCAGCAGCAGCGTACCGATTGGCCTGTGCAGCCGCACAAGCCGCCAGTACAGGCCCAGCCGTTCGATCAGGGAAACGTTGCTCACGGGTTCAGAGACTCCGTTGGCAAGTGTAGCGAGTTGGCGGACAAGCTCGGTTACCGCTTTTGACCTTTCGTTCGCTTCACGTCGGGCCCCAGGGCACCGACTGCCTCAGCCGACGCCCCCTCGGAGGCTGGCATGCCCACCGCATCGGGAGGTTGACAGCATCGGACCTCCTCGATTCGGCCCAGGCTTTTTGGCTCGGCTTTGCTGGCCGAATTGCCCACCAGCAGTTCGACCCGATTGCGGGCTGCAGCCTGCACAGGTTCGACGCGGGCCGGGCCCTGAAGCACCAGCCCTGAGGCCAGCATTCGGCGCAGGTTGGACTCGCCGATGCCGCGCACACGGCGGCGAAGATCGTCAGTGTCGCGAAACCGTCCGCCGCTGTTGCGTGCAGCAACGATGCGACCTGCCAGCGCAGGTCCGATGCCTCGGACGCGCTCGAGCTCGGCGGCCGTTGCGGCGTTGACATCCACCCGGACCGCAGTGGCGCGCCCCGGCGCACCTGAGCGCGACCGATCTGGCGCCTCAGGCGTCGCCTGCACGCCAGTCGCACCAGTCGCACCGGCAGCGCCCGGCGGCGCAGCAGCCCGGGCGGAGGCAGTCCGGGCGGAGGCGGATCGGGTGGCAGCGGTGGGAGGGTCGCGGGTCGAGGCCGCTGCACCGACCTGCGCAAGCGCATGAAGAATTCCGATCAGCAGGATGGCACTGCCCGCGACCGATGACCGCGACCAGACAAACCGGTAAACAAGGGCGAAGACCGACGGCACGACACGCTCCCAAAGCCTGGCAGGGAGCACATCGTGGCGCTTGGGCAGGCGCCAGGGGTCAGCCGTCTCAGACGCAAGCGCTAGTCGAAACGATCAGGGGGCGGCAGGCGGACAGGCTGTCAGGCCCGTTCAAGCTCTTCCGCGCGCTGTGGCGCGCACGACTCCCAGCGGCTGCATCCGGGGCATTGCCAATAGTATTGGCGCGCCTTGAAGCCGCAGTGGGCGCACACATAACGGGATTGTCGCTGCGCCTGCCCGCGTAGCAGACCGCGCGTCAGCGCGAGTTCATCGCGGCGCGGACCCGGAGCCGCCTGCGCCAACTCAATGTCGAGCAGTCGGTCGAGGCCCACCAGGCTGGGTGCGCGAGACAGCGCCGCTCGTCCCCAATCAATGGTTTTAACCGGCCCGTCTCGTTCGAGTCGCGCATCGAGCAGCGTCACGAACAGCTCGATCGAGCGCTGCGCCTCAAACTGCGCCTCCAGCACGGCCAAACCCTGATCAAGCTGACCCGTCGCCTGCTGCGCCTGAAGCCAGGCGCGCGCGCCCAGCACGAACCACTCAGGCTGACGGCTGCGCAAGCCCTCCCAGGCAAGCAGCGCCTGGTGCAGATCACCGCGCGCCATGGAGAGCTCAGCCTGCATGAGCGCAACCCTGGGATGTTCGGGACCGAGCGCCTGCGCCTGGGCAAGGTGCCGGGCCGCGCGGTCAAACCCCGCGCGGTCACCCGCCGCAAGCGCTTTGGCCGCCAGCTCGCAATGAAAGTGAATGATCGCGCGTTGTGGCTTCGCGTCTGCATCGGCTCCGGTGGGAAGTCGGGATGCGAGCGAAATCGCAAGCGGCCAGTCGCGCACCAGCTCAGCGATCTCCAACCGATGCCGGATCGCCTGCTCGGCACGGCTACCAAGTTCAAGCCGGCTGAACGCCTGGTCGGCCCGGTCGAGCAGGCCGGCCTTGAGGAAGTCGAGTCCGAGCTCGAAGAGTGCCTGCTCGCGCGCCTTGGGATCGAGATCAGCCCGATCGAGCAGGCTTTGATGCACTCGAATCGCGCGATCGTTTTCACCGCGCTGACGAAACAGCTTACCCAGCGCGAAATGCAATTCAACCGTTTCGGGATCGATCCGAACCACGTCGATGAACGCATCGATCGCGCGATCGGGTTGTTCGCTCAGCAGGAAATTAAGGCCCTGAAAGTAGCCCTCTGGCAGATTGGCCGCCTGCGAATGCGCCGAGCGGGTTTCATGACGCGCCGCAAGCCATCCCAGCCCAAAGAAAAGCGGCAGCGCAAGCAGCCAGTAAAGATCGAATTCCAAGCCGTGAACCGGGTTCGGCTCAAACGCCCAGCGGCGGCGTTGAACCCCCTGCGCCGGCAGCGCCAGCTGTGCTGGGTACACCGCCCCGACTGGCAGCAGCGTCAGCGGCAGGCACGCCTGCTCCGCCCGTGGCCGGCCGGCCGAGCGCCTTCAACTCCTTGCGCAAGCCCGCGATTTCTCGCCGCTGCCGGAAGAAGGTGGGAATGCACGCAATCAGGCCCAGCACCACACCCACCGCCAGGAACGACAACAGAACAACCACTCTCGGTGCACGCCAGGTAGCCTGGCCTAATCGGAC
>Ga0194123_10002930_pt1 | contig 21332 bp, 26 predicted proteins | sample TA2MahsurfametaG_5_FD_155479 | JGI IMG/M metagenome (GOLD analysis project Ga0194123, IMG submission 155479) | Freshwater microbial communities from Lake Tanganyika, Tanzania - TA2015023 Mahale A surface | ecosystem: Environmental > Aquatic > Freshwater > Lake | place: Tanzania: Lake Tanganyika... | reverse complement strand
CAACGGGGCAGATCGCTCCGATGCAGGCGTTCTGAACCGCTGAATCGCTGACAACCAGCCCGCAGGGAGCACGATCAGCTCTCAGGAGGGAGAAACGTGCGTTCTCAGGCGGTTTTTCCGCAAACTCCTAAGCGGGGTCTGGGCTGGCATGGGCCTGCAGCAACAGCTCCCGGGCGTACTGACCCATCGCCCAGCAGTCGAGGGCGTTGAACTGACCGGGCGGCTGCGCGAGCCGTTCATCAGTGCTGAACACCATCAGGCGCTGACCGGCGGTGAAGCCCAGGGCCCCCTGACCCATCAGTGAGCGCAGACTGTCGAGCACCACCATCTCGCCGCCGGTGTGCGCCCCGCCGGCGGTGGCAAAGGCCGTGGCACGCACGCCCTGCAACGACACGTCCCCACCCAGCTCAAACAGGCGGCGCAGGGGAGCGGCCGAACCCTGGCTCCAGGTGGAGCCGCCCACCACCAGCACCCGCGGCCCGGACTCCAGCAGCGCCCTCACCTCCGCTCGGCCGGCCTGGCTGGGCAGGGCCATCAGGCTGATGCGCACGGGCAACTGCTGCTCCCGCGCCAGCCGCTGGAGTTCGAGGGCGATGCCCAGGCCTGCCCGGGTGGCATCGAAGCGGGCGGTGTAAGGGGAGGGAGCGGCGAACACGAAGCGCCCTGCCGGCACCGGTGCGGGAGCCGGCAGGGCGGGCGGGGTGGACATCGGGGGGCCAGCGGGAAGTGACCGCCACGATGGTCCAGGTCTCGTCAGCCCAAACCGCCCACCAGCGGCCACCAGGCATCGGCTGCCGCGAGCTCGGCGTCGCTGCGGCCGGCGCCGCGGCGCACCTCGGCGGCCTGGCTGTCGAGCAGGCTGGCGTGCAGCGCATCGCCGAAAGCCTGGCGCAGCAGGGCACTGGCGGCAAAGGCGGATGAGGCCTCGGCAAGGCTGGCGGGCAACCGCAGCGCCGCACCGGCCGGCAGCTGGGCCGGATCGCCGCCCACCGGTGGTGGCAAGGGGCGGGTCTGCTCCAACCCCGCCAGCACCACAGCCTGCACAGCCGCCAGCAACAGGTTGGGATTGGCCGCCAGATCCACCACCTTGAGCTCCAGGTGAGCCGGTACGCCATCAGCAGCGGTGGGGATCAGGCGCAGGGCCGCTTCCCGGTTCTCGATGCCCCACACCTGGAACGGCGCCGACCACGACCCCGGCGCCAGGCGCCGGTAGGAGATCTCCAGGGGGCAGGCCAGCGCCAGCAGGGCCGGCAGCTCCGCCAGCAGGGCCGCCACAACTCCAGCGCCAGCATCGCTGAGGCCGCCAGGGCCGGCACCGCCCTGCAGCTGGGGCTGGCCAGCACGCTGCACGCTGAGGTGCAGATGGCCCCCGTTGCCCACCCGCTCCAGGCTCGGTTTCGGGCTGAAACTGCAGCGCCAGCCGAAGTGCCAGCCGAAGCGACGGGTCACGCGCTGAATCACCAGCCGGGCGTGCACCAGCCGGTCGGCCGCCTCCAGGGCCGTGCCCGACGCCAGCGACAGCTCAAACTGCCCGGCCCCGTATTCCGGGTGAAACTGCAGCCAGGGGATGCCGGCGGCCTCCAGGGCATCGAGCAGGGCCGAGGCGTAATCCAGGCCGTCCACCAGCCGATCGGCGCCATAGGGACCACCGGGCAGGGCCGGCTGGGGCTCACCATCGGAATGGGCACTGGCCACCAGCCACTCCAGCTCAAAGCCGGCCCGCAACTCCACGCCGGCCTGCTGAAGCTGCTGCTGCTGCAGACGGCAGCGGTGGCGCTGATCGCCCGCATAGGGCTCACCGGTGCGTTCAAAACGCTCCCCCGGCGCCCAGGCCCAACCGCTGGCAGGCTCCAGCAAGGCCAGGGCCCCGGCATCGGCCCGCAGGCGCAGATCGCCGTCGGGGCGGGCCAGGCGATGGGCCGGATCGATCGCGCCATCGGCGCGAAAGGCATCGGACACGGGGGAGAAGCCCACCCCCACGGCCACCGCTCCATCGAAGGCCGCCAGGGGCACCACCTTCACCAGGGACGCTCCGGCATGGTTCACCCAGGTGATCGCCACCCAGCGGATGCCCTGATCGGCCAGGGCAGCCACCGCGGGTGACAGGGGCTTGGACACGGGCAACCCACAGCGTTGCGGCCATGATTGCCCCGGCCGGCCAACCCCGCATGCAAGAGGCCCGTCTGCCACCCGCGGCCCTGCCCGACTGGTGGGACCCCGGCGCCATGGCCCTGCTGCTGGTGGACCTGCAACAGGGCACCTGCGGCGATGCCCAGCCCCGACCCCGACCGGCCTTCGATGTGCAGTTCCGGGCCCATACCCTGCCGGCCGCCCGGCGCGCCCTGGAAGCGGCGCGCCAGGCGGGCCTGGAGGTGATCCACACCGTGATCGCCAACCTCACCGCCGATGGCCGCGACCGCAGCCTCGACTACAAGCGCTGCGACATGGGCTTTGCACCCGGCAGCCGGGCCGCCCAGGTGATCCCCGAACTGGCGCCCCGCGCCGATGAGCTAGTGCTGCCCAAGAGCTCGTCGTCGCCGTTCAGCTCCACCACGCTCGACTACCTGCTGCGCAACATGGGCATCCGCACGCTGGTGGTGATCGGCCTGCTCACCGACCAGTGCATCGACCACACGGTGAAGGACGCTGCCGACAGGGGCTACCGGGTGGTGTGCCTGACCGACGCCTGCCAGGCTGAAACGCCGGAGCGCCACAGGGCGGCGCTCGCCTGCTTCCGTGGCTACAGCGAGCTGGTCAGCGTCGAGGCCTTCGTAGCCGCAGCGGAAACATGAGCACAGCGGAAGAGATCGTGCCGGTGGATGGCCACCGCGTCTGGACCCGGCGCGTGGGCACCCCCAGCAGCCCCGACCGCCTGCCCCTCGTGCTGTTGCATGGCGGCCCCGGTGTGCCGAGCGACTACCTCGAACCGCTGGAGGCTCTAGCGGCCGATGGCCGGGAGGTGATTCGCTACGACCAGCTGGGATGCGGGCGCTCGGATCACCCGGACGATCCCTCTCTGCTGCGGGTGGAGCGCTTCGTGGCAGAACTGGCCCGGGTGCGCGAGGCCCTGGGCCTGGAGCGCATCCACCTCTACGGCCAGTCCTGGGGGGGATGCTGGCCCTGAAGGCAGCCCTCGAGGGGGCAGAGGGAATCGCCGGCCTGATTCTCTCCAATGCCCCGGCCAGCATGCCGCTCTGGACCGCTGAAACCACACGCCTACGCAGCGAGCTGCCCGTTGAGGTGCAGGCCGTGCTGGCCGTGCACGAAGAGCGGGGGAGCACCGACAGCCCGGCCTACCAGGACGCATTGATGGCCTTCTACCGGCGCCACGTCTGCCGCATCGACCCCTGGCCCGACTGTCTGCTGCGCTCCTTCCAGGCCATGGAAGCTGATCCGCGGGTGTATCACGCCATGTGCGGCCCGAGTGAGTTCCACATCACCGGCAGCCTGCGCTCCTGGGATGTGAGCGATCGCCTCGGCGAGATTCACCAGCCCACGCTGGTGATCGGCGGCCGCTACGACGAGGCCACCCCAGCCGTCACCGAGGCGCTGCATCGCGGCATCCCCAACCCCCGTTGGGTTGTGATGGATGACTGCTCCCACCTCTGCCACCTGGAGCAGCCCCAGCCTTACCTGGAGCTGCTCAGGAGCTTTCTGGCAGACCTGGAAGCCCGGTCCGCCGGGCAGCAGCCCGCCGGCCTGTGATCAGCCCCCCAGCGCGTCGCCCAGCTTGTCGGCCACGGTGTTCACATCCTTGTCGCCGCGGCCGGAGAGGTTCACCACCACCTCGGTGCCCGGGGCCAGGGTGGGGCAGAGCTTGTCGAGCCAGGCAAAGGCGTGGGCGGTTTCCAGGGCCGGGATGATGCCCTCGAGGCGGCAGAGCTGCTGCAGGGCATCGAGGGCCTCCGCATCGGTGACGGCGGCGTATTCGGCGCGGCCGATGCCCTTGAGATAGCTGTGCTCCGGGCCGACGCCGGGGTAGTCGAGGCCGGCGCTGATCGAGTGGGCCTCCTGCACCTGACCCTCGTCGTCCTGGAGCAGCAGGCTCATGGCGCCGTGCAGCACGCCGACGCGGCCCTCGGTGATCGTGGCGGCATGGCGGCCGCTGGGCACCCCTTCCCCTGCGGCCTCCACGCCGATCAGGCGCACGCTCGTGTCTTCCACGAAGGGATGGAACAGGCCCATGGCGTTGGAGCCACCGCCCACGCAGGCCACGAGCACATCGGGCAGGCCGCCGAAAGCCTCCTGGCACTGCTGCTTGGCCTCGATGCCGATGCAGGCGTGGAAGTCGCGTACCAGCATCGGGTAGGGATGGGGGCCGGCCACCGAACCGAGGATGTAGTGGGTGGTCTCCACGTTGGTCACCCAGTCGCGGATCGCTTCGCTGGTGGCGTCCTTGAGGGTGGCGGTGCCGGCGGTGACGGGTTGCACGGTGGCTCCCAGCAGGCGCATGCGGAACACGTTGAGGGCCTGGCGGCGCATGTCCTCGGCGCCCATGTAGATCACGCACTCCAGGCCGAAGCGGGCGCACACGGTGGCCGTGGCCACGCCGTGCTGGCCGGCGCCGGTCTCAGCGATGATCCGTTTCTTGCCCATGCGCAGGGCCAGCAGCGCCTGGCCAAGGGCGTTGTTGATCTTGTGGGCGCCAGTGTGGTTGAGGTCTTCGCGCTTCAGCCAGATGCGCGGGCCACCCTCGGGTCGGGCGTAGTGCTCCGTGAGCCGCTCGGCCTCATAGAGCGGCGAGGGCCGCCCCACGTAGGTGCGCAGCAGGTGGTTGAGCCGCTCGGTGAAGGCGGGATCGGCCCAGGCCTCGGCGGCAGCTTTCTCGAGCTCGGCCAGGGCCGGCATCAGCGTTTCGGGCACGTACTGGCCGCCATAGGGGCCGAAGCGGCCAAGAGGGTCGGGACGCACCGCCGGTTGCAGGGCAGCCGGATCGGGGCTGAGGGGGGGAACGGTGGTGGTCACCGGCGGCGGCATGCAGTGGGGCCAGCCTAGGGAGCCGGGGCGGTGAACCCACCGCCGCCGCTGCAAAGCCCGCCACTGAACAGCCGCCCGTTGCTACCAACCGGGTAGCCCCCAACCCCAGCCATGCCCCCCGCACTGCCGCTCGCCGACCAGCTGCTGGCGATGGCCAGCGGCGCCTGGGTGACCCAGATGATCCACGTGGCCGCCGAGCTGGGCCTGGCCGATGCCCTGGCCGGCGGCGAGCGCGACTGCGACGACCTGGCCGCCAGCTGCGACGCCGACCCCGATGCCCTGTTCCGCCTGCTGCGGGGGCTGGCCAGCCTGGGGATCTTCCAGGAGACGGCACAGCGGCGCTTTGCCCTCACCCCCCTGGCGGAGCTGCTGGGCAGCGATCACCCCCAGTCGCTGCGCCAGTTCGCCCGCATGCTTGGCGCGGAGCACTACCTGAGCTGGGACGACCTGCTGCACAGCGTGCGCACGGGGGAGAACGCCTTCCGCCACCGCCACGGCTGCTCGGTGTTCGAGTGGTAGGAGCGGAACCCGGAACGGGGCGCCGTCTTCAATGGGGCGATGGGCGATTTCTCCCGGCCCGAAACCGAAGCCGTGCTGGCGGCCTTCGACTTCAGCGCCATCGGCCAGCTGGTGGATGTGGGCGGCGGCCGGGGCGAGCTGTTGATGACGGTGCTGCGGGCCACCCCCGGCCTGCGGGGCGTGGTGTTCGACCAGCCCCATGTGCTGGCACCGGTGGCGGTACCGGCGGATCTCGAGGGCCGGCTGGAGCTGGTGGGGGGTGACTTCTTCGCCAGCGCGACCGCCGGCGCCGATGCCTACCTGCTCAAGCACATCCTCCATGACTGGCACGACGACGCCTGCCGCACCATCCTTCGCCACATCCGCGCCGCCATGGCCCCCGGCGGCCGGGTGCTGATCCTCGAGCAGGTGATCCCACCGGGCAACGCCCCCTTCCCGGGCAAGCTGCTCGACCTCAACATGCTGGTGATGACCGAGGGCGGCCGCGAGCGCACCCCCGGCGAGTACGCCCTGCTGCTGGAGAGCGCCGGCCTGAATCTGCTCCGGATCCACCCCACCGCCTCAGCAGTGAGCGTGGTGGAGGCGGTGGCGGGCTGAGGGGCCTGGGGCTGTGCCCCCAGAATGATGCCGACGGCGGCACAGGGGGCCATGGCCAAGAAAGGGGGCTGGCAGGAATTCGGCAGCCTCAGCAGGGCCGCCAGCCTTGCCCGGCCCAGCGCGACCACGCCAGCCACGCCGAGGGCCCAGCAACAGGTGCGGGTGCAGCGCACGAAGGCCGGCAAGGGCGGCAAGCTCGTGACCGCCATCACGGGCCTGGACGCGCCCGAGGCCGAACTGCGCGAGCTGTTGAAACAGCTCAAGGCCCGCGCCGGCACAGGCGGCACCCTCAAGGAGGGGGTGATTGAACTGCAGGGCGACCAGGTGGCCCCGGCCCTGGCGGCCCTGGAGCAGGCGGGCTTCCGGCCAAAGCAGGCGGGCGGCTGAGGGGCGTCCCCTGCAGGCGGGTCCGCCGATGATTCCCCCAGTGGCGGCCCGGAGCACCTGAAGCGGCCATGCGCCCCCCACTCGTCTACCACCCGGCCTACTCGGCACCGCTGCCCAGCAGCCATCGCTTCCCGATGGCCAAGTTCCGGCTGCTGCACGACCATCTGCTCCAGCGGGATCTGGCCAGACCGGAGCAGCTGCACCAGCCGCTGCCGATCCCCCGTCGCGCCCTGGAGCTGGTGCACAGCCGCCGCTACCACGAAGCCTTCTCACGCGATCAACTGAGCAGGCAGGAGCAGCGGCGCATCGGCCTGCCCGCCACCCGTCCCCTGGTGCGGCGCAGCTGGCTGGCGGTGGGGGGCACCCTGCTCACCGCCCGGCTGGCCCTGGAACACGGCCTGGCCTGTCACCTGGCGGGCGGCACCCACCATGCCTTTCCCGACTACGGGAGTGGCTTCTGCATCTTCAACGACGTGGCCGTAGCGGCCCAGGTGCTGTTGGCCGAAGGGGCCGTGACACGGCTGATGGTGATCGACCTGGACGTGCACCAGGGCGACGGCACCGCGGCGATCTTCGCGGGGGATGGGCGGGTGGTCACGGTCTCGGCCCATGCCGCCAGCAACTTTCCCCTGCGCAAGCAGACCAGCGACCACGACCTGGCGCTCGCCGACGGCCTCGATGACGCGGGCTACCTGGCCGCGGTGGGCCCCCTGCTGCCGGACCTGCTGGAACAGGGGCGGCCTGATCTGGTGCTCTACAACGCCGGTGTGGATCCCCACCGCGACGACCGCCTCGGCCGTCTGGCCCTCAGCGACACCGGCCTGCTCCTGCGCGACCGCATGGTGCTGGAGGCCTGCCTGCGGCGCGGCATACCCGTAGCCACCGTGATCGGCGGCGGCTACGACGCCCTGCCGGCCCTGGTGGCCCGGCACGGGCTGGTGTTCCGGGCGGCGGCGGAAACGGGCCTGCTGCTGGGGCTGTGAGCAAACTGGCCGACGTTGGGCGGGCAGCGACAATGGCGCCCAGTCCGCCCTGAGTCGATGTCCGCCGCCCCCTCCGAAGCCGGCCAGGCCAACCCCACCTACGGCGCACTCACCACCGAGGGCAACAGCACCAACATCGCCTGGCACCACTCCACGGTGACCCGGGCGGCCCGGGCCCATCAGCGCGGCCACCGCAGCGCCATCCTCTGGTTCACCGGCCTGAGCGGCGCCGGCAAGAGCACCCTGGCCAATGCGGTGAACTCCGCCCTGTTCGAGCAGGGCCTGGCCTGCTACGTGCTGGATGGCGACAACATCCGCCACGGCCTCTGCAAAGACCTGGGCTTCTCCGACGCCGCCCGGGAGGAGAACATCCGCCGCATCGGCGAGGTGGCCAAGCTGTTCGTGGATGCGGGCGTGGTGGCGCTCACCGCCTTCGTGTCCCCGTTCAAGGCCGACCGCGACAAGGTGCGGGCCCTGGTGCCCGCTGGCGACTTCATCGAGATTCACTGCGCCGCCGACCTGGACGTGTGCGAGCAGCGCGACACCAAGGGGCTCTACGCCAAGGCCCGCGCCGGTGAAATCAAGGAGTTCACCGGCATCTCCAGCCCCTATGAGGCCCCCGAAGCCCCGGAACTGCGGGTGGACACCGGCAGCCAGAGCCTGGAGGAGAGCGTGGCCCAGGTGCTGGCCTACCTGCAGGGGCAGGGCATCATTCCCCAGGCGGAATGAGGCCCCCGGGCGGCATCCCCGCCGGCTCGCCGGCCCGCAGCTGACTTCCCCAGGCATCGAGGAACGTCTTGGCGCAGCTGGCCACCGGCACGGCCAGCAGCAGGCCCAGGAGGTCACCCAGGCCCAGCAGGCTGCCCAGCCGGGCGCCCACCGGCAGGCTGATCAGCAGCCAGGCCGGCTGCAATCCCACGATGCTGCCCATCAGCCGGGGCTGGATCACCTGGTCCACAAGCTGGCCCACGGTGATGGCAGCGGCCAGCACCTCCAGGCCGGTGCGGGGGTCATCGAGGGCCAGCAGGGCGCTCACCAGCACGATCGTGACCGCGCTGGCATAGGGAATCAGGGTGGTGAAGCCGATCGCCACGGCAAACAGCACGCCATAGGGAATCGCCAGCAGGGTGAACACCAGGATCTGCAGGCCGCTGAGGATCAGGGCCAGCAGCACCTGGCCGGCGAAGTAGCCCCGGAAGGTTCGGTTGAGGGTGCCCACCACGAGCGTGCGCACTGCCGGGGGGAGCCACTGGGCCAGACCGGCGCTGATGCGCTCGCCACCCAGCAGCAGGAACACCGCCAGCACCAGCACGATCACGGTGTTGACCGTGAGCCCGACGGTGGCCCCCAGCAGTCCGAGCAGGCGCTGACTGAGCTGGCTGGCGAGCTTGCTGATGCGGGTGAGCAGGTCACTGCTCACGTTGCCGAAATCGGTGGGGATCCCCTGCTGTTCCGCCCAGGCCTCGAGCCGGTCGAGCCACACCTCCCCCTGGGCCAGCCAGCCGGGCAGGGCCGCCACCAGCTCCCCCAGCTGTTCGATCAGCCGCGGCACCAGCCACACCGCCGCCAGGGCCACCAGCCCCAGGCTCACCCCCAGCACCAGCACGATCGCCAGCGCCCGGGGCAGCCCCCGCTGCCACAGCCAACGGGCCGGGATGTCGAGCAGAAAGGCGATCAGGGCCGCCGCCACGAACAGGGCCGGAAACGGGGCCAGGGGCAGGAGCAGCTGGCGCAGCACCCAGAGGTTGAGCACCAGCAGGGGCAGGGCCAGGCCGGCCTTGAGCCAGGGCGGCAGCACCAAGCGCTCAAGCATTACCGACCTCGAAGAGTGGGTGAACAACGTCGAGAGGCCAGCCTAGAAGCGCCACCAATCAACAATGTGCCCACAATCGGGCATCTGGAAGGCGGTGACGAAATCGGCAACGCAGGATAAAATCATTCATCATTGCGCAACTCCTGGACCCGTGACATAAGAAGATTCACGGCGATCAAGACGCGCAATCGATACATCCATGCGCCACAACCAGGCGAGAAGACGCTCGCAATCGTGGTTACGAGGTCTACGAGGTTCGCAAACCCGACAACGAGCCATGACACCCCCAAGCACAACCGATCCCCAGTGACCCATGACCAAGGAATCAGGATCCTTCTGGACCACTCTCCCTGGCCTGTTCACAGCCCTCGGGGCATTGATCGGCTCCGTCGCAGGGCTCATCACAGCCCTGCATGCCGCGGGGATCTTCGGGCTCATGCTCGGGTCCGGTTCCAGTGGCCAGCCTTCCGAGCAGACAATCCCGGATCCAGGGAGGGATCCAGGCGCTTCGGTCCCGGCCTTGACCGGACATCAGGGATCCACGTCTTCGTCCACTGCCACCAGCGCCGAGGCCGCTGCAAGCACCCTTTACAACGCCACCTACGAGGGCTACAGCACAGAGGGATCAACTCGGAACGTCATTCGAATCAACTTCACGCGGCAGGGGGATCTGGCATTCGGCACCTATTCCCTGAATGGCATGCCCGGAGCGATCCGCGGCCAGGTCAACGGCACCCTCCTGCACTATGCCTGGCAGCTCGGCAACCATTCCGGGCTGGGAGTCGCCAGCGAATCCAATGGACGTATTCAGGGCCGCTGGGGCTACGGTGAATCGCCAGATAATGCAGGCATTCTTGAAGCTCAACGGGTCAGCTTCTGAGCTCACCCAGGGCGATCAGGCCTGTCGATCCATCGCCTTCAGATAGGCGGCGCTGCCCAGCTCCAGCAGGCGGGCATCCTTGGCGCACACCTGGCCATGCAGCTCGGCTCGGTAGGCCGCCAGGGCCTCGACGAGGCTGGCATCGGCAGTGGCCAGGATCTGCACCGCCAGCAGACCGGCGTTGGTGCCGTTACCGATCGCCACCGTGGCCACGGGGATGCCGGCCGGCATCTGCACGATCGAATGCAGCGAATCCACCCCGGAGAGGGCCCGGGTCTGCACCGGCACGCCGATCACCGGCAGGGTGGTGAGCGAGGCCACCATCCCCGGCAAGTGGGCGGCGCCGCCGGCGCCGGCGATGATCACCCGGAAGCCGAGCCCGCGGGCCTGCTGGGCGAAGGCCACCATCTCCAGGGGGGTGCGGTGGGCCGAGAGCACCCGCACTTCCGTCCCCACACCGAAGCGTTCCAGCATCGCCACCGCCGGCTGCATGGTGGGCAGGTCGGAGTCGCTGCCCATCACCACCGCCACCCGCGGCGGCTCGGACGGTGCGCCTCCAACGGCGCTGGTGCCGGTGGTCGGGACAACGGGCGTGGCGCTCAAGGGCGGGCAACGCAGGATGGGGGCATTGTCGTGCCTGCGACCCCGATGCGCTGGATCAGCAACGTGCGCCTGCCCAGGGCCGGCCGCTGCAGCCACGGCGCCGACCGGCGCTGGCGGCTGGCGGTGGACAGCTCCGGTCTGATCGAGGCCGTGGAGCCCCTGCCGACCGGCAGCGCCGCCGCCGGTGACGACTGGGGCGGCGACTGGCTCAGTCCCGCCGGGGTGGATCTGCAGATCAACGGCGGCCTGGGCCTGGCCTTTCCCGAACTGGAGCCCGCCGATCTGCCGCGACTGCTGGACCTGCTGGACCTGCTCTGGCGCGATGGGGTGGAGGCGATCTGCCCCACCCTGGTGACCTGCGGGGTCGCTCCCCTGCGACAGGCCCTCGCCGTGCTGGAGGAGGCCCGGCAGCAGCACCGTCCCGAACGCTGCCAGCTGCTCGGCGCCCACCTGGAGGGGCCGTTCCTCAACCCAGCCCGCCGCGGCGCCCACCCCGAGGAGCACCTGGCCACCCCCAGCCTGCAGGCCCTGGAGGAACGCATCGCCGGCTTTGAGGATCAGATCGACCTGGTGACGCTCGCCCCGGAGCTGGAGGGCGCGGCGGCGGTGATGACCGCCCTGCGTGCCCAGGGCATCGTGGTGAGCCTGGGCCACAGCGCCGCCAGTGCCGCCGAGGCCGAGGACGCCTTCAACGCAGGCGTGACGATGCTCACCCACAGCTTCAACGCCATGGCGGGCATGCACCACCGGGCCCCGGGGCCGGTGGCGGCGGCGGCTCTGCGGGGCGACATCGCCCTCGGCCTGATCGCCGATGGCGTGCACGTGGATCCGGCGATGGCGGTGCTGCTGCAGCGGCTGGCCCCTGGGCAGGTGGTGCTGGTGAGCGATGCCCTGGCGCCCTACGGCCTGGGAGAGGGCCGCCATCGCTGGGATGAGCGGGTGCTGCTGGTGCAGGACGGCAGCTGCCGACTCGAAGATGGCACCCTGGCCGGGGTGACCCTGCCCCTGCTGGAGGGGGTGCGACGACTGGCGAGCTGGGGTGTGCCCGCAGGCCAGGCGATCGCCGCCGCCACCGTGCTGCCCCGGGCGGTGCTGGGGGACGAGCGCACCGCCCCAGAACTGCTGCTGGGGATGCCTCTGGGCGAGGGGCTGCGCTGGAACCAGGGGAGGGATGGGCTCAGCTGGCGGCGGGCGTCCGGACCAACCTGACCCCTTGCCTGGGGCACCGGCCAAGCCGCCGCCGCAATGGGAGCCCATCGGACCTGTTTCGCCGGCGAGGGCAGCCAGCGCCCGGCTCCGCGGCCAGGCTGGGCAGGCAGGACCCCCGGGGAACACTCTGCCGCGCACCATGGCGTTTCACGACCTGGCCTCCCTGCCACCCGCTGCGGTGGCAGCCGTGGCCCAAACCTGTGAAGCCTTGATCACAGCCGAGGGACAGGAGCAGGCCACCCTCCAGGAGCGGCAGCTGCTCGCCAACCTGTTCCTCGACCTGCTGGGCCAACCCTGGCCTGCCCAGCCAGCCGCCACCATGCCGGTAGGCCTGGCGGGACTGGTGCTCAGCCACCGCCAGCGGCAGGAGGTGATGCAGCTGCTCACGCTCCTGGCCTTTCTGGAACCACGGCTCGATCAGGCCAAGGTGCAGCTGCTGGAGCGCATCGCCGCGGAACTGCAGGTGGAACCTGGCGTGGTGGCCGATCTGGAGGAGGTGTGCCGTGGGCACGTGCTCAAGGCCTTCGGTGACCTGTATCGCCGCACCTTCGCTGCACTCAACAGCGACGGCGTGGTGCAGGGCTATGCCCGCTTCATCCTGCCGATGCTGGTGCTGGGCATCGATCGGGAGCACGAGAGCCGCTACGCCGCCCTGGACACGGCGCCCGCCGGCAGCATGGGGGCGGGCCTGCGCGCCTACTACCAGCACAATGGGTTTCCCTTTCCCGGCAGCCGCAAGGGACTTCCCTACGCCTACGTGGCCATCCACGACGTGCACCATGTGATCGGCGGCTACGCCACCGATCCCGACGGCGAACTGCAGGTGCTGGGCTTTTCGATGGGACTGTTCCCCGATCACGCCCTGCTGATTGCCCTGCCGGCGCTGTTGCAGTTTCAGATGGGCGTCGCCGATCCCCTGGCGGGAAGCGTGGCGCCGAAACTGAAGGATCAACTCGATGCCCCGACCTTCGCCCAGGCTCTCCAGCGGGGTGCGGCCACGACCGGGCCGATCCGCGATTTCCATTGGGACTTCTGGCCCTGGATCGACCGCCCCCTGAGCGACGTGCGCCGCGATCTGCAGGTGCTTCCGGCCAGCGGCGCTCCTTAGGATCCGGCCCATTCCAAGGCCCATGGCCGCGCTCGATGCCCAGCACCACCGAAACAGCAGCCGAAAAAGCCGAGGTCAAGAGCTACTTCGAGAGCACGGGCTTCGACCGCTGGAACCGCATCTACAGCGATTCCGATGACGTGAACAAGGTGCAGCGGAACATCCGCCTCGGGCACCAGAAGACGGTCGACAACGTGCTCGCCTGGCTGCAGGAGCAGGGCAACCTGGCGAGCCGCAGCTTCTGCGACGCCGGCTGCGGCGTGGGCAGCCTCTCGATCCCCCTGGCCCAGCTCGGGGCCGGCTCGATCGCCGCCAGCGACCTCTCGGAGGCGATGGTCGCCGAGGCCAGCCGCCGGGCCGTTGACGCCGGCATCAGCGGCGGCCAACTGCAGTTCACCGCCTCCGACCTGGAGAGCCTGGAGGGCCGCTACGACACCGTGATCTGCCTGGATGTGTTCATCCACTACCCCCAGGCCCCGGCTGAAGAGATGGTGCGCCACCTGGCCGGCATGGCCGAGCGCCACCTGATCGTGAGCTTCGCCCCCTACACCCCCCTGCTGGCGCTCCTCAAGGGCATCGGCCAGCTGTTTCCCGGCCCCAGCAAGACCACTCGGGCCTACACCCTGCGTGAAGACGGCATCGTGGCCGCGGCGGCGGCCGCCGGCTTCAAGCCCGTGCGCCGCAGCCTGAACCAGGCCCCCTTCTACTTCTCGCGGCTGATTGCCTTCGAGCGCGCGTGATTGCCTTCGAGCGCGCGTGATCGCCTTCGAGCGCGGCTGATCGGGTCGCGCCCGCTGGGCAGCGCCCGCTAGGCCGGGCGCACCACCCGGAAGGTGAGGTTGAGCCGCTCCTGCTGCAGCCGCAGCCGGCGCGGCAGGGCGTGTTGCCACCACCACTGGGTGGGGGCCTCCATCAGCAGCAGATCGCCGCTGTGCAACGGGATGTTGAACGGCAGGGCCTGGCCATGGCCCTCGGGTGGCGGCAGGTCCACCGGCCGGCGCGGGCTGGGGCGAGGCCGCAGGCGGAAGTCGCGCGGGGCACCGAGGCTGAGGGAGGCGATCGGCGCGGCGGGATCGAGCTCGGGCTCGTCGTCGGCGTGCCAGCCCATGGCATCGCGGCCATCGCGGTAGCGGTTGAGCAGCAGGGAGTTGAAGCGCCAGCCCGTGAGCTGCTCCAGGGCCTGGCGCAGCTCCGCCGCCACCGGCGACCAGGGCTCGATCGCGTTGGCCAGGCCGCTGTAGCGGTAGCCGCAGCCCGGATCCGCCATCCAGCAGGTGAGCCGCGGCAAGGGGTGGCGGCGGCCGTAGAGGGTGATGGCCTCCTGCTTCCAGGGCACCTCCGCCTGCAGGCGGGCCAGGCGGTCGGCCGCGGCGGTCGGGGCCAGCCAGCCCGACCAATGGCGCAAGCAAAGGCCCGGGCGTAGCACCAGCTGGTCCACAGGCATCAACGGCTCTCAGGCACCCGCACGCCACCCCTGCAGCACCGGCGGCAGCGGGGCTTCCAACGCCAGCAGCCTGCCATCGGCGAGGGGCAGCTCGAGGCGATGGGCATGGAGCTGGTAGCCCCCTTCCCCCGGCAGCGCCTCGGCCCGGGGCAGCCCACCCACGGCGTAGAGCGGATCACCGAGCAGGGGCGCACCGGCCGCGGCGGTGTGGATGCGGATCTGGTGGGGCCGGCCGGTGGCGATGGCCACCTCCCCCAGCCAGCCGCCGGCAGCGGGCTCCAGCAAGGTGAAGACGCTGCGGGCCGCCAGGGCGTCGGCGTCGCCGGGGGCGGCCGCCGCCCAGACCCTGCCCAGGCGGGCATGGGGGCGGCGGCCGATCGGCGTGGTGAGGTCCACGCTGGCCCCGGGCGCCAGGGCGAGCAAGGGCGAGCCGGCGACCGGGGGCTGGAGCAGGGCGCGATAGGTCTTGCGGCAGGTGTCCGCCGGGGTGGCATGGCCCCGGGCCGTGCTCTCGCGCAGCAGGGCGCTCAGCCAGGCCCGGGTGGCCGGCCGGCGGGCACAGAGCAGCAGGCCGGAGGTGAAGCGCCCCAGCCGGTGCACCGGCCGGGGCTGGCCGGCCGTGCCATCCAGCTGGCCAGCGCTGAGCTGCCGCTCGATCTGCCCCAGCACGGTGTGGGCCAGCCAGCCGCCGGCGGGCAACACCGGCAGGCCGCTGGGCTTGTTGAACACCAGCAGGTCACCGTCATCGAACAGGGGGCTGGGCAACGCCGGCACGGCCCCCTCCTGCCAGGGGGGCCGATGCCACACCAGCCGATCGCCGGCTGCGAGCGGCCCATCGGCCCGGAGCCGCTGGCCGTTCCTGCAGATCTCGCCGGCGGCGAGCCGCTGCCGCCACACCGCCTCCGCCGAGTGCCGGTAGCGAGCGGCGTAGAAGGCGCTCACGGTCTGGCCGGCCGCCTCCTCACCCACCCGGTCGCGGTAGGCATGGCCGCCATTGGGCGCGGCCGGCAGCCAGGTCAATCCACCAGCCCGTGCTCGAGGGCGTAGCGCACCAGCTCGGTGCGGCTGGCGGTGCCGGTCTTGATGAACAGCCGGCTCACGTACTTCTCCACGTTGCGGATCGAGGTTTCCAGCCGGCGGGCGATCTCCTTGTTCATCAGCCCCTCGGCCACCAGCTGCAGCACCGACGCCTCCCGCGGCGTGAAGCTCAGGTCGCTGCTGCCACCGCTGCTGGGCCTGGGACTGCCGCCGCTGGCCAGCAGGGAGCGGATCTCGGTGATCTGGCGCGAGAGCTGACCGAGGTCGGCGTCGGCGAAGCGGGCCGCCTCGGCCAGCAGGCGCTGCTGGCGGGCCACCACGTTGCGCACCCGGGCCACCAGCTCGTCGGGATCGAAGGGCTTGGGGATGTAGTCGTCGCAGCCGGCCTGGAAGCCGGCGATGCGGTCGGCGGTCATGCCCTTGGCGGTGAGAAAGATCACCGGCGTGCCGCCGAGGCGCTCGTCGGCCCGCAGCTTCTTCAGCAGGCCGTAGCCGTCGCAGCGGGGCATCATCACGTCGCTGATCACCACGTCGGGCAGCAGCTCCTGCGCCTTCAGCCAGCCCTCCTCGCCGTCGTTGGCGGTGGTCACGGCGAAGCCCTCGTCCTCCAGGTAGGCGGTCACGGCGGCGCGCAGGCCGGGTTCGTCGTCGACGAGCAGCAGCCGGGCCGGGGTGGCCGGGGCAGCGGCATCGGCGCCGGCCTCACTGGGGTCTGGGCCGATGGGCGGGATGGGTGCGGTGCTCATGGCAGCAGTCTGCAGAGCCTCAGCGGCTGCGTCCAGGCAGGATCTGCTCGGATTCCCGCAGGGTGCCGCTGTAGCCGAGCTGGCGGGCCAGGGCCTGCAGGGTGGCGGGATCCCGCCCGGCCTGCTCCGGATGGCAGGTGGCCCACCACACCAGGTGGTCGACCCGGTTGCCGGGGGTGATCGGCCCGCCGGGGTTGAGGTCGCGCAGCAGCCAGCGCCCCCGCTCGTTGGTGAGGCGCATCGGCGCCGTGGTGGAGCAGCGCACCGTGTCGGTGCGCACCCTGCCGTCATTGCCGGTCTGCACCCACAGCTGCACCCGCCAGAGGCCGGGGCTGGTGGCATCGGGCTTGGGGCCGTAGATCCCGAGCACCCGCAGCCCCTGCTGACCGGGGCGCTCCTCCAGCACGATCAGCCCGGCGGGCCTGTCGGGGCTCTGGCCCTGGCCGCGGGCGGGCGGCAGCAGTGGCAGCGCCAGGGCCAGCCAGCCGGCCAGGGCCAGCCGGCTGAGGAGCAGCTGGCGCCGTGGGGTTGTCAGCATGGTGGCAGGCACGACCAGCCATGCTCGCCTACCTCGACCACCAGGCCAGCAGCCCCTGCCGCCCCGCCGTGCTGGCGGCGATGGCGCCCTGGTGGGGCGAGCGCTGCGCCAACGCCTCCAGCCGCGGCCACCGCGCCGGCCTTCTGGCGGCAGCCGCCCTGGAGCGGGCGCGCGGGCAGGTGGCGGTGGCCGTGGGGGCCCCGTCCGACTGGGTGGTGTTCACCAGCGGCGCCACCGAAGCCAACAACCTGGCCCTCAAGGGGGTGGCCGAGGCGGCCTTGGCCCGGCCCGGCAGCCGCCGCCGGCTGGTGAGCCTGGTGAGCGAGCACCGGGCCGTGCTGGATCCGCTGCGCTACCTGGAGCGCCACGGCTTTGCGCTCACCCTGCTGCCCGTGGCCGCCGATGGCCGGCTGGAGCTGCCGCGGCTGGAGGGGGCCCTGGGGCCCGACGTGCTGCTGGTGAGCGTGATGGCCGCCAACAACGAGATCGGCGTGCTCCACCCCCTGGCCGCCGTGGCCGGCCTCTGCCACCGCGCCGGCGCCCTGCTGCATGTCGACGCCGCCCAGGCCGCCGGCCACATCCCCCTGGCGATGGCCGCCCAGGGCATCGACCTGCTCAGCCTGAGCGGCCACAAGTGCGCCGGCCCCCAGGGGGTGGGCGCCCTGGTGATCCGGGAGGGGGTGGAGCTGGCTCCCCAGCTGCACGGGGGCGGCCAGGAGGGGGGCCGGCGGGCCGGCAGCACACCGGTGCCCCTGGCGGTGGGGCTGGGGGAGGCCCTGCAGCTGGCCGTGGACGATCAGGGCGAACGGGCCCAGCGGCTCGGCGCCCTGCGGGACCGGCTCTGGGAAGGGCTGCAGGCCCTCGGCGGCGTCAGCCTCAACGGCCCGCTGCCGGGCCCCGATCGCCTGGCCCACAACCTCAACGTGACCGTGGCCGGCGTGGAGGGCGGCGCCCTGCACCAGCGGCTGCGCCGCCAGCTGGCGGTGAGCAGTGGCTCGGCCTGCAGCCAGGGGGAGCCCTCCCATGTGCTGGCGGCCCTGGGCCGCAGCCGCGCCGAGGCCGCCGCCTCGATCCGCTTCGGCCTGGGCCCCGGCACCAGCGCGGCCGAGATCGAGCTGGCCCTCACCGCGGTGGCCGAAGCGCTGCGGGCGCTGCGGGCCTGAGCGGCGCTCCGGCCCCGGCGGAGGCCCGTGTCGGGGATCACGGGCGCACCCGGTCGGCATCGCTACCCTCCGGGCAACCCTGAGGTCCCAGCCATGGCGCCCACCCCCAGCACATCGGAGCGCCTGCAGGTGATGCAGGCCGTGGAGGAGGGCTGGCAGGCCTTCTGCCGGGCCCCCTGGCCGTTTGTGCTGTTCACCCTGCTCACGGGCGCCCTGAACGTGGGCTTCCAGGCCCTCGGCAACCTCAGCGCCCTGCCGGAAGCCAACCAGCCGGCCCTGGCGGTGCTCGTGCTCACGGCCATCGCCGGCACGGTGGGCCAGGTGCTGGTGAATCTGTGGGGCACCATCGGGCTGATCCGGGGCGCCTGGACGGCCCTGGAGGGCGGTCGGCCGAGCTGGGCGACGTTCAGCCGCTGGGATGGCAGCGCCGCAGGCCGCCTGTTCCTGCGGCAGCTGCTGTTCGGCGTGATCCTGCTGGTGATCGTGCTGGTGGGCCTGCTGCTCACCCTCGGGCTGGGCCAGCTGCAGCCCTGGCTGGCCGTGCTGCCGGCCATCGCCACCTTCGCCGTGCTGATCTACCTCTCGGTGGGGCAGGCCTTTCTGCCCTGGGTGGCCCTGCTGGAGGGCCCCACAGCGGTGGCCACCCTGCAGCGCGGCCGCGCCGTCGTCGATCCCCAGTGGTGGTGGGTGGTGCTGCTGGGGCTGGTGCAGGGGGCGATCCTGCTGATCGGGGCCCTGCTGTGCGGCGTCGGCCTGCTGGCCGCCGCGCCCCTGGTGCTCTGCGTGGCCACCGCCGCCTACCGCCAGCTGTTCGGCCGCGAGGACCGCACCGGCCTGCTCAACTGACCAGCACCGTCAACAGCACGAAACCCGCCACCCCCACCAGCGCCAGGACCGCCTGGGCCAAGCGGCTCACCAGCATCCCCGCCACCACCGCCAGGCCCACGAGCAGGGAGCGGCGCAGGCGCAGCAGACCCAGGGGCCCCAGGGAGCTGGGGGCCGTGAGCAGCTCCCCCAGGCTCGCCCCCAGCAGCGGCCCCACCAGGGCCCCCAGCAGCGGCCCGCCCACCGGCAGGGCCGGCAGCAGACCCAGCAGGCCCACCAGCAGGCCCAGGCCGGCGCCGATGTAGGCCCAGCGGGTGGCCTGCAGCCGCGCCGGGCCGAGCACCAGGCCGAGGGCATCGGCGCCCCAGCCCAGCGCGAGCAGCACCCAGGCCAGGGCAAAGGCGGGCCAGCCCGCACTCCAGCCCACGGCCCAGAGCCAGAGGCCGGCCCCCAGGGGCAACAGGGCCAGGCCGGGCAACACCGGCAGCAGGGTGCCGGGGATGGCCGCCACCTGAATCAGCAGGGCAGCCCACCAGAGCAGATCGAGGCGCGTCATGGCCGCCGCCGGGCGATACGCAGGCGGGCACTGCGGCTGCGGGGGTTGGCGTCCGCCTCCTCGGCGCTGGCCTGGATCGCCTTGCGGGTCACCCGCTCCAGGCGCTCGTCGGCCAGAAACGCCGTCTTCACCCGCCGGTCCTCCAGGGAGTGGAAGCTGATGATCGCCAGCAGGCCGCCCGGCACCAGCCAGTCGGGCGCGCGGTGCAACAGCTTGTCCAACACCCCCAGCTCGTCGTTCACGGCGATGCGCAGGGCCTGGAAGGTGCGGGTGGCCGGGTGAATCCGACCCCGGCGGGCCGCCGGCGGGTAACAACCGGCCACCACATAGGCCAGCTCGGCGGTGGTGCGCGGGTGAGCCGGATCGCCCCAGGGCCCCTGCTCCTGGATACGGCGGGCGATGCGCCGCGACAGCCGCTCCTCGCCGTAGGCGTAGATGAGGTCGGCCAGCGCCGTCTCGTCGAGCCGGTCGATCAGCTCCCCTGCGGTTTCACCGGCCTCAGGGTTCATGCGCATGTCGAGGGGGCCGGGCAGCCGGAAGCTGAAGCCCCGCGCCGCCACATCCAACTGCGGACTGCTCACCCCCAGATCCGCCAACACCGCCACGGCCGGCTGGGCGGGGAGGTAGTCAGCGAAGTTGGTGGCCAGAATCGTGGCCCGATCGGCGAAGGGAGCGAGGCGCTCGGCGGCGGCGGCGCGGGCGCTCGGGTCCTGGTCCAGCCCCAGCACGCGCAGGCCGGGATGGGCCTGCAGCAGCAGCCCACTGTGACCGCCGCCCCCGAGGGTGCAGTCGATCAGCGTGCCGCTGCCACCGGCCTGCGCTGCCAGCAGCTCGCCCAGCTGCGCAAACACCTCCAGCAGCGGCTCCGCCAGCACGGGCACATGCTCGAAAGAGGCGGCAGCGGCCGGCGGAGATCCCATGCCGCCATCCTGAACCGGCAAGCGAAGGTAGAATTAAGCAGGCTTTCTACCCTGCATCGCCAAGGGGGCCTGCATCGCCATGGGGATGAACATCAAGGACCCTGAGGTGCACGCCATGGCCCGGGAGCTGGCGGCGCGGCGCTCCACCACGGTCACCGATGCGGTGCGCCAGGCGCTGCGGGCGGAGCTGGAACGCAGCGAACCCGACAGCGCAGCCGAGGAGGCCGAGGCCAGGAAAGCAGCAGTGCTCGAGCTGCTGCAACGCTTCCAGCGCTTGCCCTGGCCTGATCAACGCAGCAGCGCCGAACTCCAGGCCGAGCTCTACGACGACGACGGCCTGCCGGTGTGAAGGCCATGGTGATCGACACCTCCGCCCTGCTGGCGATTCTCAAGGTGGAACCCGATGCCCTGGCGTTCGTGGATGCCCTGAAGCAGCCATGTTCCAGACGCCTCTCCACCGCCACCCTGCTGGAGGCTCGGATTGTGGTGGAGCGACAACTCGGCCCAGCCGGCCAGGCCGAACTGGATCTGCTGCTGAGCCGGGCTGCGATCACGCCCGTACCGCTGGAGGAACTGCACGTGCACTGGGCCCTGGAGGGCTGGCGCCGCTACGGCAAGGGCCGCCACCGGGCGGGACTCAACCTGGGCGACTGCTTCAGCTACGGCCTGGCCAAGGCCCTGAAGGCACCGCTGCTGTTCAAGGGCGACGACTTCGCCGCCACGGACGTTGCGCGGGCCCTGCCTTCCTAAGATCTTCGCCAACGCCTGATCCCCTCGGCCCCATGACGCAGCTGGAGACGCGCACGGAGCCGATGGTGGTCAACTTCGGCCCCCATCACCCCTCGATGCACGGGGTGCTGCGGCTGGTGGTGACTCTCGACGGCGAAGACGTGGTGGACTGCGAGCCGGTGATCGGCTACCTGCACCGCGGCATGGAGAAGATCGCCGAGAACCGCACGAACGTGATGTTCGTGCCCTACGTGAGCCGCATGGACTATGCGGCCGGCATGTTCTACGAGGCGATCG